>Ga0214544_1002642_pt1 | contig 37567 bp, 15 predicted proteins | sample CNSS3metaG_FD_160074 | JGI IMG/M metagenome (GOLD analysis project Ga0214544, IMG submission 160074) | Root nodule microbial communities from cowpea collected in UCLA plant growth center, Los Angeles, California, USA - CNSS3 | ecosystem: Host-associated > Plants > Roots > Nodule | place: USA...
CAACTTAGGGAATCAAAAATAACAAACACAAATGAAAGGGATGAAGGATTAGTGAACTTCCTTTCTAAACATGCTTAGTCTTCTTAAGCATGTGCCTCCATCCTTGGTTGGGGTTAATCCTTCATCATAAAGTGTGTATTAGGTATATCGTCATCTTCCTCCATCTCTTGAAATCTTGCTAATAAGTCTAGTGGTTTTAAGGGTGACGCCAGAATGCAAGGATCAAGTTCATCCTCTTCTAGGATTAGTGTTAGCATCCATACAGATAGTGAGGATGAAATATTGGTCTTGTTATGTTCGGGGTATGATTGGGTGGATCCTAGGGTAAAAGCTTACCTTTCTAGGTTTAGGTGGTCTTCATTTGTAACTACACTAGCAAAGAGTGTGGAAATGATATTGGAAATCGTAGATGATGATATTATAAGAATAAAATGGGTTGGTACGAGGGATAACGTTTGCTATGGCTGAGAGGATTACCCTCATGAATTCTTTTAGATGTATTTGGCCTTGGTTACAAAGTTGCATGTGTGCTTTCCATTCAACGGTTCACCATGGGGGTACTTAGAGTGTTGAACATGGCCCCTACACAATTATAACCTAATAGTTGGGTTTCTTTTCAAGCCTTTAGGCTATTGTGTTAAGTATTTCACATAAAGCCTTACCCTCAAGTTTTCATTCATTATTATAGCACATTCCCTCAAGACCTTATAATTTTGTTGTCATTAGTGGGGCAAAGTCACCAATGTATGTTGAGGTCATACACTCAATCATTCAAAATGTTTAAAATTGGTTTCTTCTCACTAGTGATAAAGCCAAGGTCTAAATACTTTTATTTCAATAATAACAAGCCCAAATTTCCCTTCTTTTGGACCTAGAACGATGTTGGGTACCATGATTCGTTGAAAATTTTCACGTACTTTTGTACTTGGAACAATTACCTAAGAAGTTTTCTTCAAGGAAAATTTTCAGGGTGTTTCTTTCTTCCCATCCCAAGATGACCTCTTTTGTGTGTATGCCTTACTTTTCTCGTCATGAAATATGTTGTTATCGCTTATTGATGCCATTTTTCCTTTTTAGACATCATGATAACACTGAGCCCTTCACAAAAGGAAGTATTATTAGAACTAAGGAAGGAAAGACTAGAAGAAGAGAAAGAAGAGAAGAAAAAAATGTTATTGCTATTTAAAAAGCTTTCATAGATTTCTAAGGTATTTTTTTTATCTTATCATACCCTTAACTTTACATTTTTTTCCTTTGTGCGATTTCATTCAACGATCTATCAAATTGTTTCCATTTGATCATTTTTTAATATTTTTATTTGTTGTTTATTTTTATCATGTAGAATACTGTTTTGATATTTTTTATATAATTATTTTTATTTTTAACTCATTATCATACGTGTAATTTTATCACTATAATTATATAAATAGATTTTATACACTATAATATAATAATTTAATATAATTGTAATGAATCTTTTTTATTACCATGCAATATATATTGAAGTTGAAAGGATGAAAGATCTATGTTAAATTTAAATTATTATTAGTTTAATTTATGTTCTTTGTGTGATTTTTAAGTAACTTGGTCACTATCAGTAGCTAATAAAGACTAATTTAGAGACCAACTTTTTTGGTAGCTAATGTTAGTGACCAATTCATAATAGAAAGGTTCATTACAATTAACAATTGCCAATAAAAAAATACATTTGGTCCTTATTTTCGTTAAATTATGTCAAATCTCCACGTGTTAACCAACAGTGTGTCACGTGTCAGAGTAAATGCTTTTTATATTCAATTTGACCCCTATATTCGTTATTTTTTTTTTTCAATTTAAACCCATTTTTTTTAAATGGTGCAATTTTGTTCATCTCCAAATTTGGATCAATTTTATTTTTTATACAAAAGTTATAACTATGTTTTTATTACAATTCATATTTTTATTAAATATTTTTGGTTTAGGGTTACAATTAGTTTAAAATTAGAATCAATATTTTTTGAAAAAAATTAATATTCTTCCTCACATCCTTACAACTTTCGTTCCAATTTTAAAATAATAGTAACCTTAAACAAAAAATATTTAATACAAATGTGAATGTTAATAAAACTATCTTTATAATATTTATATAAAAACATAGTATTTATAGTTAAATGAATAATAAAACATAAAAATAATTACAATAAATAATAAACACTTTTTTAAGATATTTTTTATGTTTTCTCATTATCTTTTAAGTTTCTCACATATCTTTCACTCTCATATAAATTAGACACAAACCCAATCTTTTTGGACTCATTTCTCATATGTTTATCCCTAATTGAAAAAGTCGGATATTTTCCATACCTAGTCGGTGCAGGCCCTATCAATACAGAGATGGGTTCAAGCAATATCCACAAGGATAAATTTATTTGTCATCTCTATGTACTATATTTTCTCGTAATCGTTTTTTAATTGTGACTTGATTATCATAATTTTTTTTTAGTATCTACGCCTATATATTTTTTATTAAATTTTGATAAATTAATTTGTATTCTTAACCTTCTTTTAAATAGATATAGTGATGAAGAATAAAATTATAGATTCATTTTTTTAAAATGATAAAAGGATCCAATTGAAGCATGATAAGAATGATCCAATTGTTGAATTAGATGAACATTCTTAAGATTCAAAGAATTACAGCTGCAAATGAGAAGTTTCATATTAACTTTATAGAACATATATAAATTTTGAGTATATTATTTTGGACCCTTCAAAACTTATTGTCAAGATCCATTACAGGCTAGATTGACACGTGGACACTTTTTCAAAAATAAAATAAAAATAAAATTAAAAAATAAAAAATAAAAAATAGAAAATAAACTAAAAAAACTACGAAATGATGCGTAATCGTCATTGTTCATTACTGTTAATTATTTAAACAGAATTTCCAAAAAAGGATCAAATTGAACAAATTTGACAAAAATTGAGATTTAATTGAACAAAAAGAAAATATTAGGACTGAATTGACACAACTGACCAAAAATAGAGACCAACTATGTATTTTAACCTAATAAAAATTATTTTAGTTAACAATTTAAAGACCAAATATAATTTTTTGAAATTATTTTAGTTATCAATAATTTTTAGTTTATAAATTAATATCTAAATTGGTCATTATAATACCTAATTATTTTTTGTCACAAAATTTAATTATTATTTAAGATTTGTCTTATATTAATTATTATTTTTTTATATTTTTTCTTTTCTACAATTGACATGATGTTAAGAACTATTTTAGCAACTTGGAGAAGGAGCTTACCCCATTCAAAAATATTTTCAACTGAGAAATTTTAACAATTCGAAAACATTAAAATCTTCATTATTAAATTATTTATAATAATATTTTTTAATTATTTTATTTAGATTGAGTAATTAAAATATTTTATATTTTAATTTTTTAGATAAATTTATTTAATTTTTTAAAAATTTAATTTAATTTTTTAAACTTATATTTTAAAATTTAAAATTTAAAAAATATTAGTCAAATTTAAATATTTAAATAATATTGAAAAATTTAAATTTTTTTCATATGTATGGTTGTAATGTGTATAAAGAGGCAGTTACTAGTTGTATTGTGAAATTTTAATTTTATTTTTGTGAAATTTTAAATTTGTAAAATTTTAAATTCTATTATTTTAATTATTTAAAATATTTTTTAAAACTTTAAATTTTTTTTTATTTTTTCATTCAAACAACTTATTTTTCTTAAAAAAAAATAAATTCGTTTGAATTCTCTCTTAAATTAAATTGTCCATCCAAAATACACATATATATTCCATAAAAATAATTATAGCAACAATTATATTAAAGAGAAATGAAATCCTAGTTTTGAAATTACTTTATTGGTTGTTAGCCCTAGATTGAATACCATTTTAGGAATTAATTGATATTTACTTACAAAACATCACTACAATAAAGTGAAAAATATAATTAATATTAATTGAGAAATAATACTAACCTGTAACGACGAAAAAGATAACATATGATGAGCAACATTAGTTTTTTTTTAGAAAATCTATGTTGATTTCAGTTTTAAAGTATTTTACATTTTCCGTTGAAATAATCATCCTTTACATCCAACATACTAAATGTAATTGTTAAACAAAAATTCAATCATTTTCTTCATTTAAAAAAATTGCAGAAAAGAAAAAAGAATTATATATTCCTTACTTATTAATATTAAATTTAAGCGTCAGAAAATCAACATTACTGAACCTTTTGACAGTGTAAGAGTTAGCAATGTGGAAATTATAACTAGTATAGGGAGATGATTTTTCTTTAATAATTGTTACTTGTTATGATTTTTCTTTAATAATTCTTATTTGCTTTATGCCTTTTTAAAAAAAAATATTTGGTTGGAGTGCATAAATATTTCTTATTTTATTCCTTTCTTTATAGGTTTCCAGACATTTTTGTAAGCAATCAACGGATATGACTTCGTTCGGATTATGTATATTATTGCTTAATAGTGAGGACCAAAAATTTCAATAAAGAAAAACAAATTATTTATTTGCTACAAAAACTCAAACCATATCACTTCCTTTAATCTGCAACCACCAACACTCATAATAAATAATCATATATGGACCTGACAGTTGTAAACGGATTCTTACTCATTTCTCAAAGTTGGAATCTGTCTCTTTTAGAATGCAGAATGTGCCCTAAAAGTAGAAAGAATTATTGATTAGGAAATCAATCATTTATATTGTGACCAGAGATATACATAATAATAAATTATGAAATTACGAGTACGAAATCAATTCTTATTTGCAACTTTATTTTATTAAATGAGACATGTTTACCAAATGAGTTTGTTTAACTAATTTATGATATTTTCTTCGTGTTATTTAAGTGACGTTGCTTATAGTTTGTACTATATAATTATTATTTATTTATTCTCTTATTACTTTATTCAAATTCTTAGGCATTATGACATTTAATATCACACTATTTAATTAATAAAATGTATCTATTTGTTTTCATCAGTATGTTATCTGCATATTATGATTTTAATTTTCAATAAAATGTTTATTTTTAAAAAGAAATTGTTAACTTTTTGTGAACCTAAAAAATAAGAAAAATAATAGACCTAAAATTGTAATTTTCTGCAAATACATGTTTGTTGATAAAATGAATATATTCATCAACTATTAATTTATTCAACACTTCTGATTAAATAATGTTTACTGCAGAAAAATAAACATAATTATGAGCTTTAATGAACTTATTAACTATAGAGGCCAAACATAATAATTTGTTTCTCATTTAACGCACCATAGTTAAAGGGAAGTTTGGAGAGACGGAAGATACTCTCACTGAATCCCTCAATATTTGAAGATAACAAAATGATCTTTGATTTGTTTATAGTGGAAGGTCATGAATATTTTCATACAAGATAGTTTATTTGAATGGGATATAAGTGATATGGTTTACCCATAGTTAGAAACCGTGATTAATATTATTAAAACAATTTAATGTAAAGGTAGTATTTTCTTTTTAATATAGTTTTCTTTCTAATATTAAAATTAATTACTTGAATATCTTTAATACTTTGTTTCACTACAAAAAAATATACTACCGATGATCAATATTCATCGGTAATACTTAAAATTTTTTGGTATAAAAATCGTTGAAGTGAAAAATTTGTCGGTAAAATCCTCATCAATAAATTTTATCAACAAAAAAAAAATATGTTGAAAAAATCTATTGGTAATTACTAATAAAAAAATTCATCAATAAAATTCATCGATAATAATCGACATAAAAATGTGTCAGTAAAATTCATTGGTAAATATGGTGATCTGGTTCATCTTCTTCCTTCTCCCTTTTTCTTCATTTTATCTTCTTCTTCTTCTTCTTCTCTCTTACGAGCCATAACCTTTCCCCACCAAAGACAACCACCTAAATCACACACTGTCACTATGAGCACTTGTCTGACCTTAACCATGTGCCACCTATGCAGATTGAAGTACCACCATCATGCCACCACCATTGCACCTCGATATCGTTCAACGGCATGACCCATCACCACCATACACCACGTTGAAAACCCATCTCCATTGCATCATATCGCGCTTCTCCCTCGCCATCAACCTCACCAAAGATTGCGCGTATCAAGAGCTATAGATCGAAGCTCCATCCATACGTGTAACAACACAAATCACACATTTGAACTCTAACTACTATGCACCAATCACACGAAACCCTATGGCCCCACCTTGATGTGCCTCTGACGTCTTCTTCTCATCCTCCTCCTCTTCTTCCTTCTCCCTCATTTAACACACTAACTTAATTTATAATATATTTCTCGCTAGATCTGAGAAGGAAATTTGTTGCTTTTTTTACCGACAAAATTTATTGACGGTAATTGAAATTTTAAAATTCATCAACAAATTTCATTTATAATTCTAATTTATCGATGAATTTATTTCCATTGGTAATTTCAATAATTTTTGTAGTGTTTGTTTTAAAAGATAAATTTGAGGACAAAGTGAAAGGATCACCAGTGCAGTAAGGGCTTTTGACCCCGGTTATTTTCGTCATTCTGCCTCGGCTTTAGACCCGAGGCATATTGGGGCGAGGCCAAAAGGGAGTGTCCTTTGGTCTCGGTTGCAAAGAGACCAGAGCCATAAAGAGACCTTTTTGTTTCGGGTCTGTGAGAACCGAAGCCATAGGTTAAAAATTTCGTAGAGCCTTTTCTGCAGGTCTGTACAGGTGCATTCCGCAGCAAGCAGTGGTTCATACGTCAACGCTACTCGAGAGGGGTTTTTTGTAGCGGCATATGACTCGCAATGGTGATTCTACAGCAGCAGCGACGAAGGTTTCCGATGGCGGTGTCGATGGTGTAGTCGCGCGCGAGTAGCAGGTGATGTTCCTTCAGCGGCGTGACTCGTGGTGGTCGGTAGAGGCGCGAGGCAGATCTGGTTCGCAAGACAGAGCAACAGTGGCGAGGTTGATGGCGTCGTAACAGAGGCTGTCTGCGTCTTCGCTCGTAGCAGTGTCGATCTATGACATTGAAGTATGGCTCTGGACGCGCAACAACAACCTAGTTTCGCGTCGTTATGGCACGCGATGGTCTGACGTCGCACTGGCTCCCGGTCTGGTTGCGTTTTGGGGGAGTTGCGCAGAGGAGAAAAAACCAGATCGCGATTGGGGTTTGCGCAGAGAAGATGAACAGTGCAGGGTTCGCGAATTTGGAGCCCTAAATAAGGTCTATGGCCTCGGTTCCATTAGTAACCGAGGCATAATGTCGTATAGGCCTCGGTCCTATTCCACCCGAGGCCAAAGCCTCTGCTGTCAGTGGCAATTTTGAAATTTTGGGAAACACTGACGAGTTATAGGCCTCGGTTGAGTGATAACTGAAGCATAGGCTTCGGTTGGATAGGGACCCGAGCCAAAAAAGTTTGAAAATTTTCAAAAATGCCACCGCGTCCTTATAGGCTTCAGTTCCGCAATAACCAAGGCCTATAAGGCGAGTTAAAAACGCGATTCTGCACTAGTGGATATATTTGAAGGAATAAAGATGGAAAAGTGATATTCTTTGTTTTAAAGGATAGAAAGGTAAAAGTAAAGAGATTTGAAAAAAAAATTGAGAAAATTTATGAATGATTTGATAGATATGATAAATAAAAGAAATTTTTAATAGATTAAAATTTAAAATTACAAATTTGTCCTTATGATAAAAATTAATGTAAAATAAAATAAATTTAGTTAAAATTAATTTAAAATAAAATGTGAATGATTAGTATTTAAATAAAAAAAATTAATTTGAAATAAAATGTAATTGGTTGAATATATTTTAATTAAATATTGAAATTAAAATAATTTTAATTAACCTCATGCATGGAGCATATCCTCCTACACGAATATCTACCATTGGGCATACAAATAATGTTGAAAAGAATTTTAATAAAGCAAGGATAAATGAGTAACTTAGAACGTGAACAAGTGACTTTCCTAACATATCCTTACTATCTTACTATAAGAAGATCTCCATTCACAAATCACCTCCTTTTCTTCTTCCACAAATCGTTGCAATTAATTGAAACAAACACAAACGTCTTTCACCACTATCAAGTTAAATATATTTTTATTTCTTTAATTTTTAGTAAAAATTGAAATTAGTTTTTTTTTAAAATTTAAAAAATGCGTATGTTTAGTTCTTATAACCAAATTTGTTAAACTTAATAACGTTTTAAATGTGTTTCATGATCTATGAATTTTATGAAAAACTTATTAGAATAATATGTTGAAAGGGGGAGCTTGTTCAACTCAAGTGAAGATGGTTTTGATGATGTCCAAGTCCACACATCATGTGAATTACTAGTTTGGAATTAGTCCTGTTTTGTTAGATTGTGCATTAGGGTGTTAGAGCAAAAATATCATATGTAAAACAAGCTTGTATTGAGTTGTATTAACCATCAAACCCTTGCATGTGCATTCATAGATGAATTAGCTATTTAACTAATGGATTAGCCGAGGGTACTGCACTAAGGCAGTTAAAACACACTCGTGATAATCCATTAGGTAAATTCCTAATCCATTAATGACTGCAGTGAACTCTGTATAAAACCGGTTTCTGAAATCAGTTTTAAGTGTGGAGAAAAATTACAGATTTCCTGAGAGAATTTCTAAGAAACTACCTTCTGAGATTTACAGAGTTCCTAAGCATTATTGAGAGATCATTGAAGTAAAGATTCAAGAAGGTTGATGGTGGATTCAATCTTGATGGGCCAAGCTTGGATCTAGGAGCAAATTGACAAATATGCACAACAATAGGTGTATTCGTTTCTTGATTCTTTTTTGGTTGTATTTCTGATTATAGTTGTTTCACTGTGTGAAGTGAAGGCCTAGGTGCAATTGCGTGGATGCATTGCTCCTAGGAGGAGTTCTTGATTGGTAGATCAAGTTCCTTAGTTTTTAGGTTCTAGAATTATATAGATGTTCTTGTAATTCTTGGATCGTAATTGAGTTAGTGGAATCCTCCTAAGTGGGTTTACTTAGGAGAAGACTGGACGTAGATTCATATTGAATCGAACCAATATAAATTGTTGTGTCTTGGTTTCTCTCTTCTCTTACAATCTTTCTTAATTGCCTCAAACAGTCCATTAACACAGAACTGCGAAATTGATTAATTGGGTTATAAGACTTAAAGATTCTTTCAAGATTCAACTTAACCAAGTGAAAGACTCAATAACCAATTCATATCCCCTTCTTGGTTAAGATTATTAGACAGATCTGTTTTAACATAATATTAATTATAATTGAATGAATTCATGATGTCAAATATTGTTTTGAAACATTCCTCCTCCATCTCTCAATAAGTAAATGTCTTTGAAATTCTTATACTATGTTTGAATGCATAAGTTACTTTTATAGAAAATTAAAAATGTTTTAAAATAGGTTTATTTCTTAAAATTAAAAAAATTATATTGTAATTACACAAATTAGAATTTTAAAATTTTTGTACTCAATCATCTCAATTGGAACTTTGTTAGGTCAACTTGGACCAAGATATTATAAGTTCGGTTGTTGTTAGGATGTTGTTAGCACAACATTATTATTACATTTTTTTTACTAATGTTGCATGAGTTAATGTTAGAATAGACAGTGGTTATTTCTCGGCCGTTATCCAAAATTATTCTTGTACTTAAACTTACTAGTGTTATTTTTACGTAACATTAGTGATGTTTTTGAGTTGATGTGAAATGCAATTTTTTCGCATTAAATGAGATTATTTGAAGTTGATGTAAGTCAAAATATATGTTTTTTCCACCAAGATTGATCAAGACCTATATACTATTATTTCTTGATTAGTAGTGCCTTTATTTTGTTTTTCTGAAGATATCTTAAAGAACATCGTTAAAACTAATGTTTTAAGTATGAAGAATTAACATTAGTCTAAGAATGATTGTGTGGAGTTTTGTTGGTTGTTTATAATTGAAAAGGTGACAAGAACAATGTTTGTTTGGGGAAGGCTGGGAGACAAGTGGTTACCCTTGGGGTCATGCAAAGGGATTAGAAGGGTCTACCTGGTTTCAAACTGGTCAGACCAAACCAAAAAATATGGAACAATCATCAACTACGTGCGCGCAGGATGTGCTCGATTGACGGCTGAAATTGTTCTGGAGACACCCCAAGCGTGATGCCTGACATGATATGTATGTACTCAAAACAGTGACCCTAGTTACTCACAATTACATTTCCTTATTCAATATTATTCACTAATATAAACTGTAAAAACAAAAATTACTAAAACTTCTTTTATCAGGTATCATATATTTTTAACAATCCATTTATCTTTCTCCTCATTTATTCTTCTCCCAACAAACATCTTTATTTTCTACATTATTTTTCATATATTTCTATTTATATATAATATAGCAGTTAAGATTGGGGAAATTTGACGTGAGATAGAGTGGGTCTCACCAGTGTACGGTCCTCGCATTATGCAAATCTTTCTGTTTTATCTTTGCATAGATCAGTTGAATCCCCAAATCTTTGTATATGTCGGGAGAATTCAACTTTTGATTGAATTGTTATGATCAGTGTTTACTAGGGAGCTTGGGGAATGGTAGACACCAAAAAAAGTAACAGAAGAAGATCCGATATGGTATCTTTAATAAAAATAAAAATAAAGATTTGATTTTGATAATTAATATGAATTTATATCCCATTATAATTAAATAATTAAAAAAAAGGGTTGAAGAGGGGTGTGTAGAGATTGAAAGCAGTGGTTGGGTGGGTTGTGTGTTTTTCTTTGTTTGTCTAGTCCCACAGTTTATTTTTGTGTGCATGTGTACCTGTTTGCACATGCAGTGCTGTGGCATGGTCTGCATTTCATGGTCCTACACACAACCATTATTGTCACTAACTGCTTCCTTCCTACTTAGGATCCCCTCTATTGCCCTATGGTTCCTTGTCCCTTGTACCCGGAGTCTAGACCCAGGACCCATCCCTCATCACTTCAAAACTCAAGAACCCAACCCCACTATTTCAAGCACTAATACTTAGTAGGCAACCAAAAATAAGAATAAAGTAACCTGATCGACCAGTCCACATCTACCAAAATTTGTGCAACGCAAGAAAATAAATAAATCAAGAGTTTGTTAGTTATTCTAACTCTGCCTTCCAAATCTCTGCAATCTGCATTAGTGCTATTCTGAGAACCTGAGTCATCAAACATCACGACAGGACAGTCTTATTCTGAGACCAACCTACTACAATTATTAATTCTTTTCCAACACATCAAAAACTCAAATAATTCTTCTCCTTACTTCTTAATTTCCATTTTAGTATAACCCACCTCAACAACACTATTACATTTACGTTAACCTTTTACTTTTTTCTGATTAGTAAAAAAAGAATACCTTTTTTTTTAACCGAGGTCAGTGATCAGTTGTGTGTCATCTAATACGTTATCGAATGATAGAAAAAGTGAGGAATATATAAGTTATAAGTTTTGTCTTTAAAGAGATGGTCTGCAACCCCCCCGACTTTAAACAACGTTGAGCATTTCAATGAAATCAGAATTATGAGCATCGTGGTTGCAATTTACAACATGATCTCATGATGTAAACGAAAGTACAATGTTGAAGTTACGGATGTATGTAAAAAAAAGGGCAATTGAATTGAATTCCTTTTGCGATGGGAAGTGGTTGTGACAGGATCCGGAGGTTGAAATGGGGATGTAAGTTGTTTGGTAAGCGAGGAAGCAAAAGTGTTAAGCATGAAAGGTGGGGGGTTGGGGCATGGGTTCATGTGTGTGTGTCTGGGAGGTTGCAGATATGGTAGCTGAGGAAAGTGAGGTTTGATGGGAACAAGAAGTGACAGAGGGGAAGCAATTAGCAAACACAAAACACTTGAGGTTCATGTGGTGTAGTCTGGAACAGTGAACACAATTGATAAACATGGTTTTGGAATGACCCTAGCTGAATGTGATACGGTCTCCAAGGTGAAATAAAAGGGCAGAGGGGCATGAATAGGAAAATAATTCAGAAGTGGTGGTATCAATGGCCCACTTTATTAATAGTACAGCATATCCATAAGATTCTGTTGGGGCTGTTCCCTGGGAGTACTTGAAAATCAAACACCCAATATCTCTCACACCACAACATCTACATCTTTATTTCTTATATGCATCACATATCTTTATTTCCTTGTCATAGTTGAAATCAGATACACACACGTATACGCAGACACCCAGAGCCCAAATGGGTCAAGAGATAAAACACTCAATCTTTTGCCTTTATATTTCTCCTTCATCTGTTCGATATCAAGCGTGTGGGAAGTCAGTTAAGCCTGTCTGGAGGCATCAAAATAAGAAGCACAAACCGCATGTGTCTCAAAACATCTACCTTTTCCAAACTCTCCTTTTTTCTTTTTTCCTCATAATTAATATCTGCCTCTTTTGTCCTAACATATTAATTCCTCTAATCTATCTCTCAAATCAAAGAAATCGACCTTGTCTAATTCTTTATTTATTTCAAACTTTTTAAAAATTAACAAAACTTAAAACAATTTTAAAACTGAAAGATTTCACATGTTTAATTTTTTGGTGAAGAATTTGTTTTACATCTGTAAATTGATCTTGAATTTAAACAATGTTTGTAGTAAATAAAAACTTCTCTACTATGGTTGATTTGGAAAGAAAAGTATCCAATCACATCGTTTATGGGTAGACGCATGAAAAGAAGAGTTGAATAATAACTACTGGGTGAAAGACATTATGAGTATTGTCATTAAGAAGGATCATATCTTAAGCGTGCAAAATTACATACGAAATCTGAAACTAAAAGTAAATACAGCAATTAATAAAGGTTAGGCGTGTTTTAGAAGATTGAAAAAAAGAGAAGAAGTTGAAGGAGGAGTGTGTTAATTTTGAAATAGTCAAAGCGGTCCAATTGTAGTGGAAGGCTAAACAATCTAGGGCATAGGTGTAGAGGTATTGGTTGCAGCTGAAGACCCACGTCTCTTAATGGTGAAGGACGGGTACCTGCAGGTGCAGGGTGTAAATGCATCACTCCATCCCTACAAGGAAAATCAAGGGCAGTGAATATCTGACCAAATCATCTTAGTTTGGACAGAAGAAATCATTTTCAACGAGCTCTGGTCTGCCGTGGACCAAATGCATTAACAATAGAAGTATGCATTTAGAAATAGTACTAAAGTTGTTTCAATAAGTCATTAAATATGGTATTTCCAATCCAACTTCTTATAAGGCTGCAACCAGTTTTACACCCTTGCAAATGGGCAGAATAAAATAATAAAGTTGAATTTTCACAACTGACAAATATGAAAAGTTTTACTCTATGGTACCATCAATTTGCAGAGGAAATAAATAAAAGCGGTTCAAGAGTTTCACATGTGAGGTAGCAGTCCATGCGTGCATGTTATTGTTAAGGATTTATTTTATGATTGTTTGTTGTTGGTAGCTGATACTGATACCGATACATATTACATACATACGGCGGGGGGAAAGAGAGTAGGGAGGGAATAGGTAATAATAATAGGCATTGTAGTGAATTTGAAGATTGACAGCGAGAATATGATTTGAGTGCACGGGTGAGGGTGGATTCCTTTTCTAGCTTTGATATTTATGTAAAAGGGTGTGTGGGAATGTATAAGATGGTGGGTTACTGTTACTGTTACTGACTTCCGTGAGGAACTGAAAAATGATCCAAAGAAAGGATGGATATAAAAAGGGTTATGATGCCACATATAGATAATAAAGATAAAGATAGGGGTTTTTAGACTGGCATGAGGCCTAACAGTCAGTAACACACACTGATTCATAAAAGAAAAGGAGAAAGACTACTGAGACAGAAGAAGCCCCACAAAAGGCCCAAAGAAGGATGACCTCATTGCAAATTCATTTATCTCACTTTCCCATGATTTCCCTGATGTTAACAACTCATAACAAATGGTTGTTTTAAGAGCACAGTAAAAGGGTTTGATGCTCGATATACTTTTCATAATTTGGACTATTATCTGTCTCTCTCTGTCTCTCCCTTTGGATCTGACTCCACAGTACTCTGTAACTACCAACACCCAAGGACTTGGGCTGTGCTTCCCATTTTCGACCATTCTTTCTCTACAGCATTTATGGCCACTTCATTTTCTGTCACATTTTCTTTTATTCATTGCGGACAACACACTGTTTTACTATTCCACACCCTAATTAAATTAAACCTAGTTTTACATCAGAATCCTAAAACCCTCAAAAGAGGTTGATACAAATAATAAAATATTTGTATTTATTTTTCTGAGATGAGAAGAAGTGTGATTGTACTGGTCCACGTGCGTAGACCCCTAATGTACTGTTCCAGAGAAGCAAGCAGACCCAACGGTTCAAGGTCCTTCTGCCACCGTACCACAGGAGCATGTTAATTATTATTGCGATGCATGAAGATCTGATATAGACAAGGATCCCTTTGAGCACCCTATGATTTATTTTTTAGCCATAAGGGCAATGGTGCTTCATGCCTTCTGTTTCCTTTTTTTTCTGTTATCTTTCTCATTCCCAACTATCCATACTATATCTATCAATCTCTTGGTACACTTGAGTGAGCTAGGACCCATTAACCCATTCATTAATTAGTTCATTCATTCTATCCTACGCAATGTAACAAAACCAAACCCTCTCTATTCCGTTTTACCAAAGCAAAAATTAAGTACTTTTACTTTGGCCTTTGGGTATGCACCTAAGAAACCTTCCTAAAAAAAGTCGTAGTAACTAGGAACAGAACAGAAACAAGAATCCTTGTACGTCTAAAGCTAGTGATTCCAGCTCCATCAAATGGAACAGTTGTTGCTTCACATTTTTCACAAACAGTATTCAGCGTACATGATGTGACAGTTCGTTTGTTATAATTGACGAGAGGATGCGGAACGGTGGGTTCTCCTCCCACTTGCTACTGTCAAGTTTCATAAAATGGCTTGGTTTGTAAAACATGGAACACGACAACAACCACTCACCAACGTAGACCCTACAACAATCTTGTTTCTCCATGTTCCCAGTCAAACATGGCACCATATCCGTATTGTATCTATTCCCATCACGGTCTTCAGTTGAGATGACACCATTTCACGCACTCATCACAACAATTCATTCGCTAATCCAATCTTCTACATTCTTACCATGCTACCGACTATATATATAATGAATGTATCACAACTAATGTCACATTTCACCTCACAATTTCTCACTTCAAATTTTACTCTTCCATCAACTCAAAACTATTGCATGCTCAATGTTTTCTGATAACACACTTGGGCCATATAAAAGGTCTTCATGTGTGAATCCAACCCAAGAATATACAGGAGAAGTGCTCTGCAGATGTAGACCCAACCCAATATGGATTTCTCCTACTTTATTTTAAGTACACATACGCTATTCTGACAAACAAAAAAAAGTACATCTGCTATTGTTGTCTTTTACTTCACAAGTTCAACGCTACCAAGTAAAAAGAATGTCCGATATATGCTAAGGAATGGTTTCATTTATGGAATTTTTGGCATACAAAGGAAGATTTTTTATTTATTTATTTCAAAAAAAAAAAAAAAAAAACTTTAAAAGTAAATTACCTGGGTACCATGGTTCCTACTTACCCTTTGTTTGGTAAGACTAATTTATTGTTAAACTAAGAATGATTTATAACGTATTTGAATTAAGGGTGTGTTCACTTGAAACTTGAAAGAGTGAATTTGAGAGAGGGTGAGTGAATGAATCTGAATGAATTTGTGTGGATTTGAGTGGATGAATTTTAATTGTTTCTTTTAATATATTTGGAGGTAAAGAGAATAGATTTGAGAGTGAAATTTGTAAAAAATTTAAAATAAAAAATTAATATGATAGATAAAATTAGTATACTATTATATTTATTTATTATTATTTATTATTATCATTATTTATTATAATAATTATTATATATTATTAATTAAATAATATAATTATTATATATTATTATTTAAATAATATAATTATTCAAATATTATTATTTATTTAATATATAATAATAATAATTATATGTAAAAATTAAAGTTGAACCACCATCCTCAAAATCTTCTCTCCGGAGAGATGATCATTCCAAAATATGTATTTCCACATCATTCTAAATTCTTCAAAACGAACAAAGACGAATCTAGCAAATTTTCATATAAAATCCATTGTACCCGCAAATAGTGTGAAACGAACAGATACTAAGTGATTTTAAATAATTTTTGGAGAAAGTTTTTGGAAGTGAACATTTAGTGTAAGATCAGGACAGCAGTGGATTTGGAGAGATTGTTTTGAAAATTATCAATTTACCCTTACAGCAATATTCACGTGCACAATTCATTTTTTTTTTTTTGATAATTTTTATCAATTAATAAATACTATTTTAAAATCATTAATACTTTTTATTGAATAATTTATTTTAATTTTCTCTACTAATATTTTTCATTTTTTAACCTAAAAAATGTTTACATTTAAAAAAACTACATCTAAGGTCACACTAAAAATAAGCTATAAAACTTTATCAAATCAATTTCATATACCTATAAAATTTTTACTTAAATATATCACTTTTTTATTGAACCAAATACTTCACTTTCTTTTCAGTTTTTCTCCGAATCAATTCTCTACTTTATCTACTTCCAACCAATGTTTTACTAAGGTGCTTTGTTTCGAGATCCAGAATGAACCGGTGCAACTCTTTGTGGAAAGAGTTAAAATTTTATTTCTGCATAGTATAATTATAATAAATAAAAATAACGTTAGAAATATTCTAAAATATGAGGACTATGACATGCTTTCTGCACCCTTTAATTGTACCTATGGAAGCTAATTTGAATTTCTAAACCGATTATTGAACTCCTCTTAACAATTCTGACACATACAAAAGAGTCATTGGAAGGTTCTTATACCAAACCATTTCATGTCTAATATTTGCTACATTGTTCACAAATTGTGTTAGATTGTATCTAACCCTCATTCTAAATACATAAATGTTGCACAAGTTCTTCTAATATATTTAAAGAATATTATTCGTCAAGTTATTGCATTCAAAGCTAACTTTGACAATAGAGTGCATGCATGTATTCATGTTGGCTAGGGTTTAGGGCTAAGAAACGGTATGCATGCCATGCCTCCTACTCCGCCCCCACCGGCAACGATGCCAGCTTCCCCACCTCCTTCAATTCCAACATCTTGGCTCCCATCTTGGTGTGAGCAAACGAAAAAGTAAGGCAAAATGATGATGGCATGGTAGAGAAGTAATGTTGGGGAACAAAGAAGAGGTAGTGACTGAAACATTAAGGTTAAGGAAACTTATGCTTTTATATTAGTTATTTTGGATTGGGTCGGATATCCACGAAATTAAAATTCAATATCCATATTTCACCGTTTAAACACTCTTTTATTCGAATCCATTACCCATTATAACCTGAATCCACTTAAAATAGACCGTGTAACTATTTTCATTTTCGGATGAGATGGATTTGGTCGGGTTCACTCCATTTGCTTAGCCCTACTAGGTTTCATGCATTTTCAGTAGATGATCTGCAATGGATTTTTTTCATCTTCTTAGAAATTTGTTCAATTTCTTGGAAGACTAAAAGACAAAAATTTGTTAGTAAGTCATCTTTTGAAGAACAATATAGATCGTTCGCTTCTGTTTCTTCCGAACCCACTTAATTGCGAAACTTGTAATTGATTTTAGTATTCACACACCATATTTTGTAGTCTAGTATGACAACAAGGTTACTATTCATATTGCCACCATCTAAGGATTTAGATGACAATGCAAGACGGTCGTGCGGATATGTCCCAACGATGGAGTTAGGTGACCGGTCCACATAGTTTACACAAATTCAATATTAAATAGAAAGAGAAATACTCCATGATGCAATAAGGGTGATTTGTAATCTTAAAGGTGAATATAAGTATGAAGGTTATTAATTAAGGATTTAGATAGATGTGTGAACCTAATTATTTAATAATGTTCATAATTTCAATAGAAAAAATTTAATAGCTGTAATTGAAAAAATCAAGATTCAAAAAGTATAATTTTTATTTTGTTTAAAACGAATATTTTATTTTTAATTATTGGTTACAAAATTAAAAAATAGACAATCCTTATGCATACCGGCCTGCAGGTCTGCAAACCAGATGTTAATTACATGGAACGAACTAGAGAAATTAATTCGCATTTCTTATGCGAGGTAGTGTCTGATCTGCTTTTTGCATGCTAAATGCGGAACAAAGCAAAATTGGACAGGTCAGTTCACATTGCCACCCCTACCATCTACTCTTCTCACCATGAAATAATCAAACATCTTGAAATTGATGTTCACTACATCTGAGAGCAAGTGGAGTGTAGAGCAATCAAGTTGATTCATGTTAGAAAATATCATTAGTTGCTTGACATTTTGACTATATCTCTACCTTGATATAGTTGTCTTAATATTCTTTCTATGATGGGCATAAAAATATTTGTTTCTCTTGTGATTGTTTCATTGTTATTTCTCGAGGATTTTGGTTCAATCCTTTTGACAATATTTTTTGATGAATTAAATTTACTCAACATGGATTTATTTACAATGGACTAGCAAACTTATGTTTTTCAACCTGACTCAAAGCGTTTTGAGTATTTATGAGTCCACTGTAAATATCAAGTTAATGAACAACTCACTTATATTGAACTAGAGTCACAAATATCTTCAAATCATTGAATTTTTTCCTAACACAAATCTCATTCAATAGTTCATGCATTTCCCTCCTAAAATCATATTTTTGGTATTTTTGTCTTTAAAAGCGGAATAGTGGATGATCAAAACGATAAAACTGGGAATGATATAGATGAAGAAGATAGTGGGGATGAAGCTTTTACAAAAATGTAAATTGCAAAAAAGTAAGTTATCAAGGGTAAAATAAGAACTTGTAAAGTAAGTCAACGTAAAGTAAGTCAACAAAAGCGATGAACCAAATTGCTATGACCAACATTGGATTAACCATTTTTCTTGTTTGCGTGTATCCACAATTTGTCATCCATCATTTACATTTGAACCACCTATTTATATTTCTCTCTATCTTTTTGGACAATTACTTAACAAATAAAATAAAAGAGAAAAATACATAAAATGAAGTAACTACTAGGGATGGTAATTCGGGGCAGGTTAGACGGGTTGGCCTGCACAAAAAAACGCAGGGCGGGCTAGGATGTTGAACATGCTGGCCCACAATGGCCCACCCCGCATAGGCCCGCAGCCCGCATGGGCTAAAGGTGGGGCTAGCCCGCTAGCCCGCTTACAAAATTATATGTTCTCATTTTTTTAGTTCTTACATCATTCATCACGTTTCTTTAAGTTCCTTTTGTTATTATTATTATTATTATCACTACAAGAATGCGCTTGATTAGAGTCGAGAATATTGCGTGGGTTTATAGTCGGATGTTATTTGAGTGGGTTAAAACATCGTTAGACCGACAAAAAAATTATTTAAATACTATTGTCGGTCTAGCCGACGCAAAGATAAATATTTTTCGTAAAAAAATAATGAAAGTTATTAAAATCTATCAGAATGAGAAGATACAAATCTTATAGTACGCAACTTAAATATAGAAAAATGAAAAAAAAACATTAAAATATTATATCTTTACGCTAAAGAAAAAAAAATCAATATCTAAACAAAATTTTTAAAGGACTTTTCCCCTTCTCTCAGCAAACCTTCTCACTTTACCCTTTTCCGTTCAAACCCTCTCCCTCCCATTTTCTCAACCCTCTTCTTCAATCAAACCTAGATCCAGTCACAGCTCAACTTTTTTTGTCAATTTGTCGGGCCATAAACAAGTTCCAAGCAATGCCCTGTTGATTGAGCCCTAGATGACGACTTCTTCTCCCCGATTGGATCTGTGTGCTACGGTGGTGGCGGCGGTGGGCGTCGATAGTGGAGTAGCTCAGCTGTTTGAGATGGCGATATTGACGACAAGAGCGGGAGAGGGGGAGGACTCATTTTCTTCTTCGACGCCTTCATCTTCCTGGATATCTTGCATCCTAATGCTCTGTGTGGTGGAGTTACTGCGGCATCAACGTCAATGCTATTATGTATGCCTACATACCTCTTGTCATATATGCACCGTTGGGGATGATTTTCAGGCACTAATTTGGGATTTTGAGATTCTTAGGGTTTGATTATTCCTCTTCTCGTTCTCATGTTATATGTTCTCTTGTGATTTGGGATTTTTAAATTTAGGGTTTGATTCTATCTGTGTCTTTATTGTTGAAATTGATTTTATCTTTGATGATTCCTTGATTCCTGGCTTTCGAACGGGGTAGTTTTATTTCGATTTAGTGTTATAATTGGTGTGTATTTCTGCTTTGTATGTGAAACGTCAATTTTTGCTTATGACATCAAGTGTTTTGTGTTTGTTGTTCTCCTATTTGTGGTTTATGGCATGAATCTGTTTTTTCCTTTGATTAAGTTGTATAATTTAGAATTAAATGACACTACTGGATGCGTTATATATTTGCATAATTCTTCCTTGTTTGCGTAAAAGAATTTTAATTTTTTTTATTATATACTTTATTATGCGTGGGCTAAGCCTACGCAGTTTAAATTCTTCATTGTGTTTTTTTCTTTAGAGTCGGCTAAGCCGACAATAACTAAGAAGCTAAATTTCGTCCCCGTTCAGCCGACGCAAGAAGGCTTTGCATCAATATTTTTGGCGTGGTGCACGTTTCGTCTCTGGACCGACGCAAATTAACTATTTGCGTGGGCTTTTAGTTTGGGGCGTCCCATTTTAACTGACGAAATTTGCCAACATTCTTGTAGTGTATTATTATTATTATTATTATTATTATTATTATTATTATTATTATTATTATTATTATTATTATGTTTATGTATAATCATTGTATATAAGATAATGATTTTAGTTCTTGAATATGGAATATCTTTTTATGTATTTTTAGGTACATGTCTTGTAAGGTGACATGTTGCTATTGTACTTTAGCTATAATCTTCGTTGTTATTTTTCTTGTCTTTGATTAGGTAAACTAATTGGAATTATTTCGATAGAAAATGAATATAAATTATTATGAAAAAATAAAAAAGTTTTTATTTTGCTCAACACAAAAAAAAAATTCACTTATTACAAATGCGAGCCAACCCGCGGACCGCGGGCCAGAAAAGTGAACCCAAAATTAAACTACGGGGCGGGCCAACTCGGCTTGCACTTTGCAAGCCAAAACGCGGGGCGGGCTAAAACGGGTCAGGCTGGCTCGCTTTGCCATCCCTAATAACTACATTAAACTACCCATGGTATAGAGTTTTCACCGTTTCCACGTTTTGCAACTTGTACATAACTTCTCTCTTGATCTAACTTAAGCCTTTGTCTCAATTTGAACTTTTCTTGATATTTTTCTATCTCGATCATGCTTCTTGTGATGTCTTGACAACACTACTTTGATTTATTTCCTCGATCTCGGTTTCTTGATACATTTCTTTTTAGTTCTTTCAAACCTTTTGTATTAACTCGCTTCTCTTCTTCAATTTGATCTATTTCTCGATAATCTCACCAATTCTTATTTTCTTTTAGTTTTTTTTTTTATAATCCTCTTCATGAATGTATTTGTATCAAGAGTCACTTGGATAAAATCATTGTAGTAACAATTTATGCTCTATGATAAATTTGTTCCCCTTGCTCTTTAGAAAGATGGATTCCTCATTTTAAATATCCTTTCATATTTTCTTACATTGTTGCTAAAAAATGTATAAGGAATAGAGAAAATAAATAACAGTATGGATATAACGTTTGAACTTTTTCATAACTAATATAAAGAAATAACTATTTTACATTCTGATTAGTAATAACATCAATTACTTACTACATCTTGATGCGTTTCTTAGGAGTTTAGTAATTTCATCGTAATTTTAAGTTTAAAAAATCACCTCAATAGTTTAACCCAATTATTCAATGAACGAACTTTTGTATTGCCTTTCTTTTTCACTGAGATAGACTGAAAAGGGGTGGTGATAAATATTGATTGGGTTCATAGCCTTATAATTAATCTGAAAGAGTGAAAACTGACCCATTATTGTAAAAGGAAGATGGCAAAGCCCATTACAAATCTCTAAAAGAGGGTGCAGGCCATGTTTTTCTGCACTCCACAATTTCTTCTCGCACTTCCATAAAATTTTGTATTCTAAAACATGTAATTTAAAACATTTTTTCATATTTTAAATTGTCCAATATAAAATAAGATACATTTCAGATTGAATAAACGTATTTCAAATTATATAATATGAAGGAAGTCAATTTTTATATTTTAGATTATGTATTTTGAAATATAAAAAATTGTCTTTTAGATTGTGGATTCTAAAAAAAAAAAAAAAATTTATTTTGAAATACAAAATTTAATCAAAACTATACGAATTTATAGGAGTGTAGGTTGAACTTATGAATATATAATAAAGAAATTGCCAAATTTACAAAGCTATTAATGTTACCTTTCACGTTCGCACTGATGCACCATTAACCTGATATCATTGATTTAATAAATTAAAGGTTGAGATGAGATATAAAGCTAATTAGGGATTTAAAAAAAGTTTAGAACAATTGAACATTTAAAGATATGTTTAACTAGAAAAAAATTGTTTGAATTTGGTTCACTTATTTGAATTAGACTATCTAAAAACTCGACTTAGAGCACGTTAAAAAAAATACAAAAGTTTAAGTACGATTGTTTAAATAATTATAATTTAATTCTGTTTGTTATAATAATATGAAATTATTTCTTAAACGCAACGATTTATTATTACATTAATAATAATTGCAAACTGAAATGTGTGATATGTGAAAGGACAATGATACTTTAACCTACTTTTTTTGACCCACTTTTAACCCACCACTTCAATCACCATTAGATCATCACATCACATCACTAAAAAAAATAAGAAAAGATGATCTAATGGTGATTAAAACAATGGGTTAAAAGTGGGTCAAAAAAAGTGAGTTAAAATATCATTTTCCTATGTGAAATTCCAAGAATTCTGAACTATTTTACATGTCCCTAAGTAATTTGATCCGGATGAAATAAAGTAGTGTTGTAAGACAAAATAATTAATTTGTTATCTGTATCACATTTTCAAATTAGTCTTTAAATATTAATAAATTAAAATAAAAACTTTTGTACTTTTGGCGTTTGGTGGATCTTAATATATTTTTTTCGACAAAATAAATTTGTATATAAGACTTTCTTTTTATCCATTTGGTATAATTAGCTTTCTTAATTATGAAAATGGGTAACTTTTAAAAAATATATGAAAAAGTTGTACCAATCTAGTACGATTTATCTTAAAAGAAGTTGCATGTGCTTTACACGACTTCATTAATTTAGAGGAAGTTGTTGATGACTATAACGACTATTAACATTAATCGACAAATTAATTTTTCTTATTATTAAAAGATGATGCGGTATTTGCTAGGAACAACTTCAGCATATGAAAAAGTTGTATTTGTCTTTAACGACTTCTAGGTTTTTTTTATTGTTCTGAAGTCTCTATTGACTCATATGAGTTCAATATTTTTTAATTGTTTTGAAGTTTGTATAAACTAATACGACTTCTTTGTTTTTTCCATTCTTCTAAAGTCTTCACTACCTCATACAACTTCTTTGTCTTTTCTATTTTTCTGAAGTCTCCACTGCCTTATATAACTTCTTTGTTTTCCTTATTCTTTTGAAGTCTCTCTCTATTGTCTCATTCGACTTCTTTGCTGACATGACTACCACTAATTTTTTAAATGTATTGTATTAAAACAATTAAACACAAGTAATTAATACGAAAATGTATTATTAAAAAAAGTACTCATGCTGAAGTCGTATGGTCATCGATGACTTCTTTAAGTTTCTTGAAGTATTCCACAAAACATAGGACTTCTTCTTGATGAAGTTGTACGAGATTGGTACGACTTTCCTATATCGATATATTTTTTTTAAAAGTTGTCCATGTTTATAATTAAGATAGCTAAGTACACCAAATGGGTAAAAAAGCCTTATATACAAGTTTATTTTGTTGAAAAAAATATATTAATTGCTTATGAGAACTAAACTAGAAGACTAAAACTAATAACTACCTATTCAATCCTAAAAAGTGTACAAAAATTACTCCATTAGCATGAATTCTGGGAAAAAAGTGAAATTACTAAAAGAAAATAATCTAAACTAAAATGAACAATTTAACTATATTAAATCCTAAGAAAGACATAATTAACTATTGAAAATATGACAAAAAATGAACTTATATACACCCCCACACTTAGTCCTTTTGAACTCTTGGCCCCCCAAAAAAAAAAAAAAAACAACTCCTAACAACCAATCATAGCTCACTTCCTTATTACAAATCTACATTATTCAATTGCATCAATCCTAGCTTAAATATGCCAAATAGCCATCAACCTTTCAAATTCAAGTTTCATCAAAGTCAGCAAGTTAAATACATATTAATTCAATCAAAAGCAAGTAGGAAACAATCAAAATCAGCAATATATCATATTTAATATCAAAAGATAAGTGTTTGCACTTAATACATGTTTATCACTCAGCACATGTAAAAACACATCTTCATCAATTTGAAAAGCTTCTAAATTGTATCACTCAACCCAAAGCACACTCTAAATCATTAGATTTTCATCTTAGCTTGTATGTGGCCAAGCTTTGGGATAGGATATAGAAAAGGGATGTAAAGCTACGAACCTATGAGCAAGAGAATAACAAAGTGATAGCATGAAATTCAAGTGCAGTTTCAGTTCAATGAATATGTCATCATGTTCTTCTTTCAATTCAACTTTGTTTCACACCCTTTTATTTATTCCTTCTCTTTTGTAATAATTTAGACCACTTTTATTTTCTTTTCCCAATTTTTTTCTTTTTCTAGCTTTTGTTTCATCTCTTGTTTCATCAATCAACCAATTTTTTTATTCTCTTATTCTTTTCTTGAAATTGATTTCCCACCCTCACACCTGAATTTCAGTGCACCTTGACCTTCTCATACTCACAAGTTAGGTAAATCATGGTAAACGTGCCAATTTATGCAAGTAATAACCAGTAAGATCGAAATATCATTTTCCAAGAGACTCATGCAATACCAAATATAGACTAAAGAATAATTCCATAACTTGAGTTTTGTGTAAGAAAGTAAATTTATACATAAACAAGTAGAACATGAACTTTGATAGTTAAGATGCTCAAACGGTGGAAAAGATGAGAAATGTTATGGAATGTTATTGTTGGGGTTAAATTTCAACGACTTCACTTTCATGCAAATAAAAACTCATATCATCTCCATTAATATACTAACATTAGGTATTTTGTTTCATTTCTAGGTTTCAAAATATATTTTTCAACACTTAATGAACCAAGTATCAAGCTATGGGTGATCAAAACCAACTAAGCATTAAGAGAGGAAATAAGAATACTTGCATTCAATGGAAGAGGCATATATATTCAAAGCATTTGCACAATATAAGAGAGTTTAGTGGTTACATCTACTCCAACAAAATGGATTTAGTTCTCCATTGTCATAGAGAGCCCAAAGTTACAAATTGAGAAATGGAAGACGAAGGAGATACAAAGAGGAAGAAGGGATGGTTCCCACAAGCCCTAACAAACCTCCAAGTGCTCCAAACAATATTGTTCGTGTCTCTAACCATCTAAAATTCGTTTCCCTTTGAGTAACCAAGTAGAAATAGCGCAAAATTGCCATGTTAACATAACTGGTGCCCAAGGCCAATTGAGTGGCGCCCGACACTGGCTAGCCCTAAAGTGGCCTAGGCTCTCTGACTTTGTGGTGCCCAGACCTGTGTAGGTGGCACCTTGTTTTGGCCAGCTCTGGAAAGGTCTGGATTCTATGACTTGTTGGCAACCAACATTGGCCACCTCTGGAACAGAATTGGTTTATGACTTTATGGAGCTGGACCTAGCTTATGTGGCGTCCGGTGTCATGCACTTCTTTTAATGTAAGGTCTTCATTGCTTCTTCATGCTTCTTGAGATTTCAATTTGAGAGAAAATCTTCTTGACACAAAAGTTACACAAAAGAATATGGATTAATGGTAAAATAGATTAATGTGACTAAAAATGTAATTATTTACAAAAACAAGCTAAAATTGAAGATAACAAGTTTAAAAGCTAGAGAAGAGTTGGTTTTATTAATAAAAGATGACTATGACAATGGTAAAAATTAACATTATTAACTCCTCCAAACTTATAACCTTGCTTGTCCTCAAGAAAAAGGTAACTTGGCACAACATGACATCAAATCCACCATGGTCTCACAATTGAGAAACAAACCCATACAATCAATTCAAATATCATTCACGCATTATCTTTTCTGAATTCACTTTAACAAGAAAAATTGTTGTTGCCAAATTTCGGCTATGGTCCCACAAAATAATAACCACAAATTTCATACACAAGTTTGTGAGGGATCAACAATCAGGTGAAAATAAATTGTCCTTGATCAACTAAAAGAACTATTCGTCACCAGGATAAGTGTTTCGCTCAAGCCCACTAGTGTATAAGGATGTATGTTTTTCTCTCTACCATCTCCAACTCCATACAACTTAACTTTGGTTTTTGTTTCACTAAGGCCAAAAACATTCATAATCATGTTAGCATCACAAGGAGTTTTATGGGTTGCATTGTGGATGAACTACGAAAGAAATTTGTTTTTCTAGATAATAAGGCACTTTGAGTAAGAAAGCAAGATCAAGTCATGAAATAACATTATTCCTTTTTATAGAAAACCAAATGACACCAAATATTGTCCTCCTGCCATAATATTCCATTATTCAATTTTTTTAGGTTAAAATACCTTTTTGGTCCCAATTTTCGTCAAGTTTTTTCAAATAAGTCCTAATTTTGGTTTTGTGTTCAAATAGGTCCCAATTTTTGTCAATTTTGTTCAATTGGGTCCTTTTTTGCTAACACCGTTTAAATCATTAACGGCCATGAAACGTGTCACTTCGTGTTTTTTCTTTAAATTTTTTTTACTTTTTCTTTAAATTTTTTAATTTTTTAAATTTTTTAAAATTTTTTTTAAATGTACACGTGTCAACCCAAGAGTGTGCCATGTGTCACTTTGTGATTTTTTTGAATTTTTTTTGAATTCTATTTAAAAAAATTTTAAATTTTTTTAAATGTCCACATGTTAACCCAGTAGTGTGTCACGTGTCAAAGTCAAATTTCTAAATTCAATTTGGTCCCTATATTTGTTATTTTTGTTCAATTAGGTCCCAATTTTTGTTAACATTAATTAATTTGGTCCCTCTCCAAATTAAAACCAAATTTAATTTTTATATTAAAATTCACATTTTTTATTAAATATTTTTATATAATATATTAAAATTCACATCATTATAATTTTGATATAAAAATTAAATTTGGTCACATCTTCGATAGGGACCAAATTGGTTAATGTTAACAAAAATTGGGACCTAATTGAACAAAAATAACAAATATAAGGACTAAATTGAATATATAATATTAACTTTGATACGTGACACACTCCTGGGTTGACACGTGGACATTTAAAAAAAATTCAAAAAAATTCAAAAAAAATAAAATAAAAAATTCAAAAGACCACGAAGTGACACGTGGCACACTTCTAGGTTGACACATGTACATTTAAAAAAATTTTAAAAAATTTTAAAAAAATTTTAAAAAAAATTTTAAAAAAATTTTAAAAAAATCAAAATTAAAATTAAAAAAAATAAAAAAAACCACGAAGTGACACGTGGCAGTCACTGTTCATGGCCGTTAATGATTTAAACGGTATTAGCAAAAAAAGACCCAATTGAACAAAATTGACGAAAATTGGGACCTATTTGAACACAAAACCAAAATTATGACTTATTTAAAAAAACTTGATGAAAATTGGGACCAAAAAGGTATTTTAACCTTTTTTTTAATGTATGTGTGTACTCATGAATCATTCATGAACCACCAACCTTTCAAAGTTTTTCTTTATGCTCCGTTATCTTTAGTAATCTCCCCAAACATGAACTATATTCACACTTAATTCACACTTATGACCATGAAATTCTTGCTCTTTCAACTCAAAGTGAGGTGGCTAAGAGTTTTTCACACAACTTAAGGCTCTAAGAATAAGGAAAATGTCATAAATGCTCAAAAGGATGGCACAAGGGTTCAATTTCAAAGCATAGTTGGTTGTTTGAATCAAACAAAACATACAAGTCATAAAATGGCCTTGATCATATGCCTACATGCAAATGAAGATTTAACATAGAAATTCAAGCAAAGTCAATTGTGCATCAAAGGTGACAATGCTCTAACAATGAAATTTCCAAGCACAACATCTCACAAGGTTCAAATTTTTGGTTTGTCACAAATTATGCCATGATCATTGATCCTACTCAAACAAGGAAAAACTTTCCGAACTTTAGAAAAATGTGGACAACCACAAGCTTATGCTCAACAACACAATATCATCTCACAACAATTCATATTTTTAAATCACGAGCAAGCACAATTCATCATCACTGATATGAAGAATATATTTTGAAATTGTCTTTGTCATCCAAGTTGAATGTCGTCTCTAAAGGATCACTCTTCCTCCTTTTAGTGAAGTGCTTACATGTCTATCTTCAATTGGTAATAGAACATGCTCAAGTTTCACTTTATTCTTAGCTAATTCAACAAATGATTTCAATTTATTCAAATATTCATCATTAACATTTACACCAATTCCAATCTCATAAATTTTCAATAATTGAGTTTTCACTCTAGAATAAACTTCAAAAGTTTTTCTATAAAAATTAAAAGATTGTCTCCTATTTTCTCCCACCTTCTTTTCCTTGTCTAATAAATTAATATGTGCCCTAATCAACTTGTTGAACACTTTTTCACATGAACATACGTACTTGAAATTTTTGAATTAGAACTAGAAGAATTTGGTATCTTACTAATATTTTTTTACTCATTGAGACAAAATAAATAAAAAAATTTAAATTTGTTAAAAAATAAATAGAATAATGAATATATATATATATATATATATATATATATATATATATATATATATATAAAAAAAAAAAAAATACCCTACCAAGAAAACAAAATAAGAAGAGACAAAATATAATGACTCAAACACTTCAAACAATTTCTTGTACTCAAACAATTTTCATTTGCTGCATTTTTTTATAAAAAATAAAAAACGTTTAAACATAAGCATCTCGTTTTTATTGTTTATCTATACATCTATCCTATATTACATTCTCATGGTCTAAAAATAATAAGCAAAATGTATATTCAAAACTACTGCAACTCTTGTTTTTTATTTTTTTATATTTTAAAGTAACATGTTTAAAGTTTTTTTTCTTAAGTATTTGATTTGAATTTTAAAGCCCGCATGCATTTTCTAAAATATTAAGCACTATTTGATTTTAACCAAGATGTTGATGCTCATTATTCACTCTCTCTTTAACCACTTCAAGAGGATCTTAGTTTTATCAACCCTTTCACCATCTAAGAAGATATTTGCCTTATCAACTCTATGCAACAACCACCAAGAAACACTATTAGAACACCCAATGGTACAATAGTACAATTATCAAATCGGGAAAACACAATAAAAATAATTTACCATAATAAAAAAACAAGTTAAACATAAACTCATTATTTTTGTTCTCATTCTTTATATCTTTTCTTCCATTTTTAAAGAAAAAAACTTGTCTCACTTGATAGTGAAATACTTATTTAATATTTAGCACTATTTTTTATCTCATGACATTTTGTATATTATTTTTTATGAATATAGAAGCGTAAATAATGTATTATGTGATTTTTTATAAACAATTTTTAAGTGGACTTGATTATCATAATTTTTTGTTGTCTCTTAATTTTTTATTAGATTATGATAAATTATTTTTTAGTCTTAAACTTATTTTTTAAATAGGTATATTGATGAAAAAAATAAATAAATCCATTTTTTAAAATTGATAAAAGAGAAGTGAAGATCAAAATAGGACAATATAGTTGGTCACCGCATAACAATGAAATAAAATGTTTGTGATGACTTTTGAATCGATATGTGCACATTAGTAAAATGGAAAATGAATATTTGTAGATAATATTGTTATTTATATTGGAAAAAAAAATAGGTGAAAAATTTAGTTATGATTGAATAATTTGATAAGTTCAAGAATATGAAAAAATAATGGATAATTCTTCGTATATGTGTAATTTCTTTTATAGTTATAACTATACTGAATTATCTATTTATTTTTTATTGAATTAGTAATAGTAATGTTAAATATATAAACTTTAAGTATATTATTTTGGCTCTCCCAATAATTTTGGTCAAGATCCGCTAGTATATCTATTTGTGTAGTTTTCAAACTACCTATTTAAAATGTTTTATGATATATTTAATTGATTAAATCAAGCTCCTAATCTATTATTTTAATTAAACCTTGATAATGCTTTGCAACGTTTATTTGAAATAATCGATTCTTAATCATTTTAATAGATTAAGTTTAAAAATACTTTAATTGATTATGAAAACACTTAATCAATTATTTTCTTCAATATTTCTTAATTATAAGATTTCTCTCTATTTTAATCGATTATTTAAGCTAGACAATCGATTATTTTGTTATGAAATCTATCAAGAACAATTTAGTCTATTATAGAATAATCTAATTGATTGGAAATGCTAATAAAAGACACAAACAAAATAAAGAAATCTAGATTCTAAAACTTTGAACCTTCAACATCAACATATTTAAAAACATGATCAAAACATCTTAATCCTTTGGGTCTTTTGGAAGTTTTCTCAAGATCAACAAAGTATCAGCCACTTATAAGACGTCTAATATACTTAACAATTACATATCCTAAATTGTGTTACTTTTTACAAATGTAAGCTCAGTTTGTGGGTGATTCTCGTGTTTACCACTAGTAGTGCAAGATTGAGAGTTTTGTGATATTTAAAAGATTGTCTTGTGCAAGGTATTATGTTGTGCAAGGAGAGAGTAATATTCAATTGTACACCTTATATGATAGTATTTGGGCAAGTTTCTCATCTCTTAGAAAATGAGAAAACAACCAATTGTTTTCCAATCTTATGCAGAAGTTGATTATAGGTCTACAACATTATAACATGAATTTTTGAAATCCCCTTTAGCTTATTTTAGGATACAATAAGTGTGTCTCATGCAATTATTTTGTAATATAGTCAAATTGCTCTTTTCACTACTAGAAAAACGTTATTTACTTGCATATTTTTAATAACTATTTTTTGACAAGAAATTGATGCGTAGTTTTCTAAGAAAACATTTTGACAGGAAATTCATTCATCTTTTCATATGGAATCTAATTTGCAAGAAAATATTTGCAGATTTTATGACAAAACATTTTTTCACATGAAATACATGCACAATTTTTTATAAAACTTATTCGCAAAGAAAATATTGTAATTACTTGCCAATTTACTTACGGGTACATTTATGATATATTTTTTCTTACGAATTAAATTTTGCAACAACATTCATTATTGAAAAATCGGTATTTTCTGCCACTTTTTTAAGGATTTTTTTAAAGGAAATACTTGCAAATTTTTTATGATTTTAAGTTTTATGTATATTTTCTTGGGAAAAATAAATTGGCAAATAGAGCTTATAATATTTTGAAATTGGCAGGAAAGCTAAAATATATTTACAAGTATTTTTTATATAAATATTTTTTTTGCAGGAAAATTTATAGTGTTTTTTTTTTTCATGAAATGCTAGTAAATGTTTTTATGAAAAATTATTAGCAAAAGGATATGTTATAATCTCCAACAAATTTATTTATACACGTTAATTGTATAATATTTTCTTGTTAATACAAATTTGTAGCAATTTTTAGCAAAAACTTCTTGCATATTTTTCTGTGAAATTTTTTGGCATGAAATTCATAGGATTTTTCATATAAAATATATTTGGCCAGAAATATTTAGGAATTTTATTATTTTTTTTTCATGAAATACTTGCAAAAATATTTACATAATTATACGCAAAAATATCACTTTTCATTTTTATTGAAAAATTATTCACAAAAAATACTTCCCATTTTGTGTGTGAAATATTGTTACTAAAGAATATCTGTAATTTTTTTTAGAATTATATTTTGTAGGAAATATCTACACATATTTTGTGGAAAATTATTTGTCCAATATTTTGTAAGTTTTACTACATTAATTATTAAAAAAATAATTATTACTAATAACTTTTTCTATCGATCTATGAAAATATATTAAAAATTATTTATTAAAAGAAATACGTGTAGATTATTTTTTTAGAAAACCTGCTTCAATTAATTCATGTGGATTTACATAAATTATCTTAAAGTAATTATTATTTATAATAATTATTGATTTTTTAATAATTAAATTAAGTATTGTTTTTCGGTTGAATTATTTGCAAGTTATAGAAAAGGTATTTTGTTTTTATCATAATTATTATTTTAAAAAATATGAAATTCGCAACAAACCTAATCCTCTTTTTTAAATTATAGGACATTTTAACGTTGTCCTTTTTTTTTCTCCAACTCACACGACCACGATGCTCTTTTCCGGTCTTTTTGAAATGATCTTTAACCATACACATTCTTCTTTCTTTTTTGCTCCTAGCAGCATCTATCTTCTATGTCTACACTCCTGGCACACATGTTTGAATTTCGTTCTCAATGATTCACTCTTTTTTGGGTGTTTTGTTTTCACTCTTCATTTAGCTCTCGTCCTCTCATATGTTCTCTTGGTAATTCACATTATTGTTGCAATTTTCACATGTTGTCGAAATGGTTCTAGCATTTGATTGTTAATTGCTATTTTCCTTTTAACAGGTTCTAGTGTTTTGGCATTTCAGAGGTTCTACAATTTCAATAGTTAGGTTTTCTCACTTTTTCTTTGATTTTCATTTTCAGTTGTGCTTTAACTGTATCTCATTTTTGTCTAACTCTCACACAAACATATTATAATCCTTCGCATAACAATCCTTGTGTTATATTTTATAGGTTATCTTTTTTGGTATCCTCTAACAATGTAGAATGTAGAAGTTAGTGAGAAGGGAGTGGGTATGACGTTGTCAGGGACAAAAAGAATGGTGGTGGTGTGGTGGTGAGAGTTGGAAGAGAAGATGGCTAAGTGGATAGTAGGAAACTTTTGCAAATTAAAGGTTCAATACAAAATTTCTAAAATCTTTCAAAAGCACTTTGTGTTGAGGATCATTATAAGATTTTAGAATGAATAATGGTTGATCTTGCCTTTCTGAATAATTGTAAAAGTTGATAATTTTTCTAACTCGGTGTATCGAGCTTGATAAAATTAAAGAGCGTGAAAGATGAAACGAATAAAGTGTAGTCCAGTTTTAGTATTTCTTTCTCTTTTAAAATTTGGTTATTGTATCATGTTGACATATCACTACATGTCCCTAATGTCACTTGTGTCATTGTGAATTTGTTGAATAATAAACATAAAGATGATAACATAAGTTTACAACTATATTCTAGTAGTGGGAGGGTATAGATCATGGATCGAACTGGAACTAGTGTCCTGAATGTGAATTGGCTACCAATAACTGATTGCATATTGATATCTTTGTTAATTAGATATTTATTGATAAAGAAAACAACATCAGTTGATAATGTTTGCACAAGTACTTTATGCTAAAGAATATATGTTGTCTGCGTTTCTAACCAAATATTTTGAAGCATTTCTAGTGTTCTAATTCTCTTCAAAGCTTGGAGTCTTTAGATCTGCCTGCCAAAAAATATTGGATGTTTTCAATCTACTGGAATATCAGGTGTTTTAAACTTTTCTTAATGTTTGATGTTTATGTTTGTAGTTAGTAATCTTTATTTGCATTCAAAAGTCAATCCTTATCCTTACACTCATCATATAGTTTTCAAGTTACCTTTTAATTTGCTTTAAAACTTTTCTAGCTTGCCTCGATAAAGTAAGGGGAAAATGTGACCAATGAGGATTTCCAAGTAGAGACATAATCCAAGTTTGGTCACTCCTTTAATTCATAAACATATTTTTAATTGAAGTTATCCAATATATAATATTCATATATTTTCTTACTTTTTTTTCTATGGTTCAGTATATATATATATATATATATATATATATATATATATGATATAATATTATATTACAAGTTTTCAAATTTTGAACTGAAAATGATAGGTAGATGAAATCTAAACTAGTAATCTGCCTCAATATACTCTGCCTACAGGTTTTATCATTAATGAGATGTAATGCCTCAATATGCATATGTAACTTTGGGAACCAAATCTATTTTAGAAATTTTGGTTGTTCTACTACAATGTTAGCAATTTCCCTAAACATATTTCTCTAAATTTTAAGATGTGTTTTTCTAATTATTTTTGTATACAAAAAATCATCATTTATGATACAACTAGAGTTGATGCGTATACACTCGTCCTCTTCCCAATCAAATATAACTTTCCACTTTTTAAGAGAAAGTTATTATTGTGTTAATAGGTTTTTTGTGTAGATCACCTTCAAACAACTTACAATATTCACTAGTGAAATGCTAACTTTTATAGTTTGTCGATTCATGTTATCTAGGCTTTTGTCAAGCTAAGAATGGAAATGTCTACATATCGGGAAATGGATGTATAATGTAAGATGCGTGAAAATTAATTAATTAAATAAGTAATTAATTAATAAATGCGGGTAGAAAGAGCCTTTATGGCATTAATTATTGTTTGATGTGATGTGGAAAAGTAGTAGCTTAAGTGGTTGAAAGTACTTGGTTTGTGTGAGAGGACTTGGGTTCGAGTCCTATGTATGCCAATTATATGTTGTTGTTTTATTATTGATTTTAATGATATGTATGAGTATGGAATTGGTATTGTAAACTTACATTGATTGGAGTGTATCACCAAATGTGAATTGGCATAGTGGTTGTGCTTTGGCATTATGAGTGGAGGGTCATGAGTTCAAACCTTGTTGGACATAAAGTAGGCTTTATTTTTGTTAATTCTAGCTTGGAGTGGAGTGGAAAGGGCAAAGGAGGGCAACCAAGAGAGTCTGAAAAACCTAATTAAACATTGAATAGGAGAACAAAATTATTGGTGAATCAAGGGTCCTTGGGAGCTCTTATTGGTGTTTTGTTGTTAATTGTATGTTTTCGTACTGTTGTGATATGCATAAAATTCTGATGGGTTTATGCTATGAAAATTGAGTTATGAATGAATGTGGGTATTTTTCAATTAAATGTATGAATGTGGGTATTTTCTATACTATACAAATGGTTTGTGTCTCAACTTGGATTTTTGGGAACCAAAATTGTGCCCAAGTTATGTTTATATGATTGTGTATAGTATCTCCACTGAATGGTATGTTTTGTTGTGCAAATTGGGCAAGGTTGGGTGAATTGAGTACGTAATCAGAGTTGAAACCCTGCAAGTCTCGCCCAAGCGAGTCCATCTCGCCTAAGCGAGAGTTGCAGAGTCTCATTTTTTGTTCTGGTACCGTATCTCGCCTAGGCGACTCTGGACGGGGTTGAGCGACTTGGCCTCTCGCTCAAGCAAAGACACTCGCCCAAGCGAGGTCGCGAGGAAACCTGGATGTTTTAAGCGCGACTTCTCGCCCAGGCGAGAGGTTTTGGGGTTCTGAGCGACAGGTATGCTCGCTTAGGTGAGAATGGCTTGCCTAAGTGGGGTCGCGATGAGAGTTGATGGCTGTTTGATTGAATCCTCATTTAGGCGAGGTGTGTGTTGTTTTTGAGCGATGGTATGGCTCGCCCAGGCGAGACGATCTCGCCTAAGCGAGATAAAGTGGAGAAGCCACTGTTTTAAGCTCGCTCAGGCGAGGTGAACTAGCCTAAGCGAGGCTGAGGGTTTAGCTTGGGCGAAGGTCCCTGGCTTAAGCGAGTTTATGTGAATTGCCATGTGTTTGTGTACTATTTGGATTGTTTGCTTGTTATTTCCTAAAGGATAGGAAGTATATGCTGGTGTTTATGATGTTTGGGCTTGAAGGACTAAGTCCAATAGGGGTCTGGGATGTGCTTGAATGGTTGAACGCATGATGGGTATGGAATTGGTTGAGTTCTCGTCGGCTACTATTGGGCAAGGAGTCCTTAGTATGGTGATTACATGCATTGGACACACGATGGGCAAGGAACTGTGATGTTCCTGTCGGCTACTAGTGGGCGAGGAGTCCATAGTATGGTGATTGCGTGCGTGCCAGGGCCCAAGTTGAGAAGGCTTGGATGATTTACTATAGACGAGGAGTCTGTAGGGCAGGACTATGAGCGGGATAGGCTCATAGGGTTGGACCACAAATGAGTTAGTTTTGTGGGAGCACAGTGAAGTCCCAAGACCTAGTTCATGTATATGCTCATGAAGGACTATGAGGTCATGGTTGAGTAATTTGAAAATTATGAAATTTTAGTTATGTTATTTTGGGATGGGTGGTATATTTATTTCATGTATCTGTTTATATATTGTGCATAGCTCACCCTTTCTCTGTGTGTGTGGCGATGATCGGATAACTCATTATCCGGGAGCAGATGATTTGACAGGTGGGCCAGGAGATGCATAGACTCGGAGCGAGGGATAGCATGGGATTTTGTTTATATGTTTATTATTTTGGTTTTGAGATAACTATGTAACCCTTTGGGAGCCATGTGAATATTATTTTAGTTTTATAAATTATGGACTCCTGTTTTTATTACATGTATAGTAAAGTTTTAAATTTCCCGTGTTTTTTGGAAATGGTTTTATATTAAATGAGGTATTTATTTTTATTTCTGATTTTATTTATTAAATATTTGTAATATTCCTTAGGGATGTTACATATAATAGGCTTCTTCTTGGTCGAGAGGCATACACAAATGAGTTTTTAAGTGAATGGATGAGTGAGTAATTTTTCTTAGTGAATCATTTAGTTTCTTAGCATATACATTTTTGTTGTTTGGGTTTGTGATTTTGTTTCAATCTTTTTGATTTTACATAGGTTTGATCAACACAAGTTGGAACTTGGTTCAATTGCTTCAATCATTCGCACTAACTTGGAGGAGGTAAAACCATCATGGAAAAAGCTATCCAAAGAGCAAAGGGAGTCATGGTTTGATATGTTCAAAGTAATTAAATTTCAAACTTTGAATAAAGGGTTCTATATATTTATTGGAAATGTATCCAATAATTGGTTTTCATTTGTTATAATTTAGTCAAAATTTTCATAGCCACCTCAATATAATGACATGGTGCAACGTAACTTTGAAAGAAGAGGTTGATGAAGGATTATCTTGTTCCTTTTTAAGATTATTGAATATGGTGTGAGTTGATTAAGAAAGCTAAGTGAAATCCCCACTGGACATTAAGATAGCATGCTATCTAGATGTGAAGGTTCCTTTCACAAAGCTCAAGAGAAGAAGATGATGGATTGATTCAAAAACAAAAAGGAAATGGAAAGCACATAAACCATAGAAAACCAAGAACAATTAAAGGAAGAAGAA
>Ga0214544_1002644_pt1 | contig 37565 bp, 10 predicted proteins | sample CNSS3metaG_FD_160074 | JGI IMG/M metagenome (GOLD analysis project Ga0214544, IMG submission 160074) | Root nodule microbial communities from cowpea collected in UCLA plant growth center, Los Angeles, California, USA - CNSS3 | ecosystem: Host-associated > Plants > Roots > Nodule | place: USA...
TATAAATCTTATTTTTTATATATATATATATATATATATATATATATATATATATATATATATATATATATATATATATATATATAAGCATCATATATAAATTTACATATTATATGTAAATTTAAATCTTCCAAATTTACGTCTAATTATGTCATGTAAAAATTCAAAACACCAAACCTAAAAAAGAATTATGTTAGTAATGGATATGTGGTATCACTTAGTATTTCACTTATAATATTTTATTCAACCGAAAACTAGTGTATTAACGAAAAGGAAGTCACTAATTTTATGTGCTTTTAATAATATTTTTTCTTAGTTTTTAAAAATATTATGTAGAATGTATTTTAAAAACATATATTTAAAAAGTAGGAATGGAAGACCAAAATGCAAAGAAAAATAAATAAAAAGGAAGAACGCAAGTAATGAAAGAAGAAGTATAAAATCAAAAACAATTTTGATTGGGTGAAATAAGAAAAGAAAAGAAATATTAACAAGAGATAATGCACTTATTTTTTTCTAATTTGGTACTCACTCCACATGGTATTAGAAGAATTCAAATAGAGGTTATGTAAATTTATTAGAAAGAAAAGTTATAAAAAGTTAAAAATAACTTACTCTAAATCGTATGAAAATCATTGTAAAGAACTGAGATCTCTCCAAACAATTTTCCACAAAGATGTTCAAGCTATTAAAAAAAATGAATTCATTTATTTTTTATTGCATAAAATATAATAGTCCAAACTTTTGTCGGCATTTGAGGTGCGTTTATTTAATACTAAAAAAATGAAACTATGTCCTTTGCGTGGCTCGATTCCAAACGAATCAAAGTTTGACGAATAATTCGACATTTGCACTAATATGGGAATTGATTCCCATTCTCATACATACACCACCTCCAATAAACCACAAAAAAAAAATATATCTATAACTAATATTTCTTTATTAATCACATTACTTACTCGTATAGAACATACACAAATGATAAAAAAACCGAAAGTAATTAAGACTAATCAAACTAAACTAAAATTTTCGGACACTCGTATTTCGCAATTTTAATTTACTAGTTCAGTACAAACAAAACACTATCTCCTCAAATTATATATTTTACATTTGACATTACAAACATCGTACAATGAACCAAATATACATTAACTTTATAAGTTAACTTACTACGAAAAAAAAAAGTTATTGTATTGTTTTTCAGAAAATCTTAAATATGAGGCTCTGTGTTCACTTGGTATGATAAATTTAAGAGAGAGTGTGAAGATGAATTTGTGTTGATTTGAGTAGATGAATATATGTGTTTTTTTGAATGGATTTAAAGAATAAAAAGAGTGGATTTGGAGATAAATTTTAAAAAAGTTAATGAGTGATTTGATTGATGTAATAGACTAAAAGAAAGTTTTAATAGATAAAAATTTGAAAATTACTAAAATATCCTTAAAAATAAAAATAAAATTAAATAATTATTAAATAAATTAAAAATATTAAAATTTAACAATATAGTAATTATCATTAATTATTATAAATATTTATATATATTATTATTATTAATTAATTATAAAATTTATTATATATATTATTAGTTACTGCATATATTATTAATTATATATAATATAAAAAGGACATAAAAGTAAAATGAGTTTATATTTCTTCAAATCCACTCAAATATGAGTGGATGAATTTTACCAAGAATCACGCAAATTCATCTTTGCTGTTTCAGTTTTTTAGTAAGAACAGGGAATTTTTTTTTCATCCATCTTTATAAATCCGTGCTTTGTTACTATATGTTCAAACGAACTCGAACAGAGCTGAATGTTTCTTTTGTATAAGCATCACACATATTTAGAAACAAAATCATTGGCATGAAAATAATGATTCAGAAAATGGTTAATTAATAAGAAAGATGGTGCATTGTGGTTACTAAAAGGTGGTGCGTGTGAATGCGATCTTAAATGAGGCGAAAGGTCAATGGCAATTCAATTGCTGCAGTTTCTCGATTCTTACTCCTCAGACAACTGTCAATGGTCACAGCAGAGATTAATTAGATGCGTTTTTTTTTATCATGCAAAAAGTCCTCAAATTATTTAATAAATATTATTATTACATATTTTTTAAATTTTATTATTATTACACACTAATAACAGGGTTTGCATTTCTTTAGCCATAAATGTGCCAAAAGAACTGTATACAATTCATTAAGTTGACAATTGTGGACATGCTTATATTATTATTCAATAAACTTCATTCTTGATGTAACGTGTACGCTCATTTTAAGTATGATCATACCAATTTATTATATTGTTCATGCACTGGGAAAGATCTTGACCTTGCTTTATTATTTTCCAACGCACAAAACACTGAAACGAGTCAAGCAAGGAATGATATAAAACTAAAAAAAAAATGATAAAATGAATTTTTATTCAATTTAATTTAACAATAAAAAAATTTATGAAGTATTAAATTGGAAACTTTATTTCTGATTTTCGCAATCGATATTGAAGTGTAAACATTATCATATCAAAGTACAAAGCTATAAGATGATAGATATTCACAAAAGAACGATGTTCTTTCCTAACAAAATATTTTCTATTTGACAACTTCGTGGTAGGACATGCTTTATTAATATGTAGAATTAATGAGTTCACCATTTAGCATGCTCCATAGTTTTCAGTAATACAATTTTTTAATATCTTGAATTTATTTTATTCAGTGTATTTTTATTATTGCTCAGCTACAAATAATAGATAATAATATTTGGAACATGGGATATTTATGATCACTCACACTGATTTTATAATTTACTCTAAATCTTTGTTTTGGTAAAAAGAAATAATTATTATATTTAGATACTAATTTATATTTTTTTCCGCTGGTTGTTTATTTTTTCTAAACTCATTAACATTTATATTTTAGGAAATTAGTATTTTAGTATTCCAAAAAATTGTTGACGCCGAGTCGCCGACATATACAGATACGTATATATTACAAACACAGTTGTCTAACAACAAAGAACAAAGATATATTCGGCTGACCGTATGGAATACGTTAAATTACGATAAAAAAATTATTATTGGATTTTCTGGAATGAGAATTTTACATATTTTTTGTGTTATGTTATATATTATTGAATTGTTAGTGGAGTGTTGACTGTGGATTCTCTCAGACCATAACCATCCAATGAAAAAGTGTAGAAACTTCGTTTTAATAATTTTTTTGTCTACATCCACTGTTTCTGGTGTCTACATCTAATGAAAAATTGGACCAATAATAATTACTATCTTTAGAGAAAACGATTTATTGACATTCATTAACGATAAGGTTGAATATATGCTATGATTTAAATAAAATACATTTTAATTTTATATTATGTATGTATTTATTCAAAAAATAGTTTTGTTTTTAAAATGTTGTTATTAGAGAATTTGACCGTACTTTTGAAAATATTATCTGGGAAAGTAAAGAGTTTACATTGTAATGATTATAAATAAAAATCATTATTAGTAGTAGTAAACGATGTAAATATTCTGTAGAATGTAATCTACCACACTTCTTTTTGTTTTTTTATACCAAAAGCTAAAACAAAACAGTGGTTAGTTAGTTCCGTAAGCTAAGGATTAGAAGGACATAGGTACTTTTTTATCCTAAATTAACAATACATAATTGATTGTAGATTAAAAATATATTACAAACGAGCTAGAACTTAGTATTTTAAATTCTATAATTGTAAAATTGAAGTTTATTTCAGTTTTAGAATTTTATAATATTATACATGGAAAATATATACACGTGTGAATGGAATAAACAACAAAAATAGTTCAAATTACATTCACAAAAAGAATCTGAATCATTTAGCAACTAAAAAAATAATTAAATTTTAATTAAATTACTCCTGTCATGACTTTTACATTATTCATAGAGTAAAATACATATTACGCATGTATGTATTTGTATTTTTATTGATATCCTCAATAAACATACGAATATCCTTTAAAAATATATAAGCAATATCACATATCTTTTAAATCATTGCTGAGGATTGAAAGTAGCCAAAATTTTCTTTCAAATACTTAAATAAGTTATAAGCTATATACCAAGAATCAAACTTGAATAAAAAAACTTTTTTTATTACACCTTACTTGGTCTTTATATTTTTTTTTTCTCTCTCTCTCTCTCTCTCTCTATATATATATATATATATATATATATATATTAATTTAATGAGTGTAGACCTAAAAGTATATGCTAAAATTACTCTTATACAAAGATTTGTTTACACTTGCTATGTTGAGTGATGAGAAGTTCTTGTAGTACCACTTTACCACTTTGAACAAAACCAAAAACATGGTGAATTGGTTTTGGTAGCAATGTTTGCAGGGAGAAAAGGAGCAGCAACACACCCTCTTCCATTTTGGTGACTATTTGAGTGATTGGTGGAAGTAAAAAAAGGTAGATTCTTTCCAGTGGTGAGGGTAGAAAAGAGAGAGGAGCCAAACAAAGCAAGCTCATTTACCTCTGAGGTTGTCGGTGGTCACATTAAAAAACGAAAAAGAAAAGAAGAAAGTGCGGCTATTGAAGGAAAAGGCACTTGCTTGCACTGCATAATAACACGACATTTTGCTAATGCCAACAACAACACCAATGATAAACAACGGTCTCATTTACCACTCGCTCAACCCAACTGCATCAGCATTCAACACCTGTCTGTGAAACCTGTGACCCTCCCTCATCTTTCTTCTCTCCCCTCTTCTTCGTGATTCTCACCTTTGTTAACGTAAAAATCCCAACTTTGTTCCCTTTATCAATTGGGGTCCCCTTGAAAAAGACGCCACCCCTCATCATTATTCAATTCGGTGAACCAGGCCAGGTGTCCATGTGAACTCCTTTACTCTCTCTCTCTCTATACCCTTCAAGCACAGACACATATCTGCACTTCACAACCCTCCAAATAATATTTTTCTATATATAAAACCACCATTATGGAGATGGGGTTTACTCCCTTCTGAGACCCTTTCTCTCTTTTATGCTTCCTTCATCATCTTCTTCTTCTTCCCTGCATTAGTTCCCATTACAGTGTTACACTTCTGGGGGAAGAAAGGCTCACTTTTCAGATCCAACGTTGAGCCTCCACACATCATGATAGAGCCAGGGTGCCTGAATAAGGGTCACCCTTGTAGACCGACAACACTTGTTACTCTTCCATTGTTGTTCTTCACACTAGTGTTCTTCTCCAGCTTCATCAATGCTTCCTCTTCTTCTGTGTATCCGGTAAGTTCAGTTTTTTTTTTTAAATAATTTGTGTGGTCTTGGAAAGGCCTTTTAATTTCTGATTTTTGTGGAACAAGAATGCTTTTCCTTGCTACTTTTTCTTTTTTTTCAATAACGCTTATTTTTATTACCTTGAACTTTTATCATCTGTCGGTGTGTTTAATCACTGTTCATACTGTTGATTCTGGGAACTTGCTCTTTCTCTTTTAGTTATTTGTTAGGTGATTTTTTGAGTTGCACCCTGGAATTTATTCTAGAAATTGGAGTTTGATAAAAAAAACATGTTCTTTTTTTCTGCGGCGGTGAGAGGAAGATTAAGAAACTCTAAAGTTAAGGTTAGAGATGTTGGTATTCAAGAAGAAAGAAGAAAAAAACTGAAGTTCAAGTTCCTGGCGTTGGATTTTCTCCTCCGGTGACCGCTTTGACAGCTTGAAAGAACTAAGAAGGTTTAATGTCCCATTTAATGGAACCAATTGACTTGGTTTGGTTGGTGAAGTTTGTGGACCTAATTAAGGGGCTATTAATTTTAGATCACAGGTTTCAGGACCGCGTTTTTCATTTTTGGGGGCGGGTGAGATTTTTTTTGTCGGTACATGTCAGGAATTAAATACAAAAGTTAGTTATTACTTGAGAGAAAAATATAAAATTTTACTTGTTTTCACTTCACCCCATATGAATTAAATTTCATAATTGCGTTAGGAAAGTTTCTTTTACTGTGAAGTTGTTAAGAGGGGGTTGATTTATGGCATTTTATTGTCATGGGCATGTCCATATGCCTTTTGAGCCCCTTAATTTTTATGATCTATGGTTTGTTGTGCCACCAGAATGATCACCATTTTAGAAATGAACCAAACTTGGCAACATCGTTATGTTGATGCTACCTGGTTCCTAAGTTTTATTTGTTACCTGCACTTGTCATTACATTTTTTTTTTGTTGACCTCTAATGTCTTTTACCTTGCAACTAACTGCATGCAGGAATTGAATCCTATAAAACCTAGACATTCGCGTCTTCTCAGGAGCGCCGTGCAACGTGAAACTGTAAGAATTAATTGAGCAGTGGATACATACATATCAATATCAAGTTTCTCTTGTTGACTTGTGTTTAGCAGTGGATGCTGATTTTGTATTTTTGTTTTTTTTTTTTATTATTTTCTCCTTGTTTAGCCTGCATCACAGCTTTCTGAACTATGGTCACCTCTGGAAAGCCAAGGATGGAAACCCTATGTTGAACCAAATAAGCCAAGTGAGTTAGCATTAATATCGTTTACTCTATGGTGTTCTAGCTTTTAGAGTAGATGACATTGTGGTATATCTACCGGTTCATTGGATTTTTCTGTGACTGACAAGTTGAATTAAAGCAGCATTACCAGAAAAGTCTGAGGGATACATCCAGGTCTTTCTCGATGGAGGTTTGAACCAACAAAGGATGGGGGTAGGTATTTATAGCCTTTTTGTCAGATCAAAAGTTTCCTTAAGTGTATGTATCCGTGAAAGGAGCATAATTTAATCTCTGTTTACTTTTTTTGTGTAGATATGTGATGCAGTTGCTGTGGCAAAGATACTGAATGCTACTCTAGTGATCCCTTACCTTGAATTAAATCCCGTATGGAGAGATTCAAGGTAAATGCTGACACCATAAAGTTGCATTTATTTGCCCCATATAGATTGTGTGTGGTGTAATATTGAGATTGCTTATGTTTCTCTGCAGCTCCTTCATGGACATATTTGATGTAGATCATTTCATTGATGTATTGAAGGATGATATTTCTATAGTGAAAGAGCTTCCTGGAGAGTACTCCTGGAGCACAAGGGAGTACTATGGCTTGGCTATTCGGGAAACCAGAATCAAGGCTGCACCTGTGCATGCATCAGCCCACTGGTATCTCGAGAATGTTTTGCCTGTTCTACAGAGGTTGGTATACTTTTACTTTAATTGCTAATAATGCAGAACTTAAAATTTCAAGTCCAATTATTATAGTAATGGTTAGTTCATTTATTGTTCTGGACAATTTAACTTGTTTATGTAACATCATTAAGGTGTATACTCTGCATAATTTACAAAGATACGATTGAGTTTAAGTATACTGTGCTTCTGCCATCGTTGTATAGTGACTTAATTATGAACTTCTAATATTCTGGTATGTTCCATTTGTTGCAGTTATGGTATTGCTGCAATCTCTCCATTTTCTCACCGACTGAGTTTTGACAACTTACCTATGGATATTCAACATCTGCGCTGTAAAGTCAACTTTGAAGCTTTGACCTTTGTTCCTCATATCAGAACACTTGGAGATGCCCTTATCAGCCGTCTTCGCTACCCTGATGGCTCAGCTGGAGAAATGGGCTCCAACTACCTTCAAGAGGTCACTAGTGCAGGTGCTAGTAAAAGTGCTGGGAAATTTGTTGTTCTTCACCTCCGATTTGACAAGGTATTACTAGTTTATCTTTTATTTATAATCAACTACCTATAGAAGGTTGTGGTATTTGTACTTGTTTCTTTTATTTGGGTGGTAAATGTAAATTGAGTTTTCATGTGCCAGTCCAAGTTACACTGGGTGTAGGATCCGTTACTTCACATCTTCATTTATCCTTTTATTTGCTGAACATTGTTACTTGCATTGTTACATGCATTTGTTTCTAAGTTTAGAACTTAGTTGTCTAAAATGTTTTATGGCAGGATATGGCAGCACATTCAGCCTGCGATTTTGGTGGAGGAAAAGCTGAGAAATTGGCCCTTGCAAAGTACAGACAGGTAATTTGGCAAGGGAGGGTTCTTAACTCTCAATTTACCGACGAAGAACTGAGGAGTCAAGGTCGCTGTCCAATGACTCCAGAAGAGGTTGGATTGTTGCTAGCAGCTCTTGGATTTGACAACAGCACTCGTTTGTATCTTGCCTCCCACAAGGTAAATAATCATGTCATTAACATAAAAAGGGCTTTTCAGTTTCTGAAACCAGGAAAGTGATTATGTTTTTCTTGTTTCTAAGTCAAATAGTTGATTGTTTTTTCAGGTCTATGGTGGAGAAGCAAGGATTTCAACTCTGAGGGAACTGTTTCCTCTGATGGAAGACAAAAAGAGCCTTGCTTCATCTGATCAGCGTGCTCAGATAAAGGGAAAAGCTTCTCTATTAGCTGCACTTGACTACTATGTTGGCTTGCATAGTGACATCTTCATCTCTGCTTCCCCAGGAAACATGCACAATGCATTGGTGAGTTGTGGTAGATGCTTCTTAGATAACTCTAAGCAAAGCTTAAATTATTAAATAGACCCTTAAACTATTGAGTTAGTTTTAGATAACTTTTATAAACTATTACTGATAGTCAAAGTTTTTGATGGTTTTGATGATGATGATAGGTTGGACACCGTACTTACCTGAACTTAAAGACCATAAGGCCAAATATGGCATTGATGGGTCAGCTTTTCCTGAACAAAAGCATAGAGTGGTCAGAGTTTGAAGATGCAGTGGTTGAAGGTCACCAAAACAGACAAGGCCAACTAAGGCTGAGGAAGCCCAAACAATCCATTTACACTTATCCAGCTCCTGATTGCATGTGCCAGGCTTAGAGTACTACTACTACTATTAGCATATACTTAAATTATTGATCACGGATGTAGCCTGTGTATTTTATAGTTGTGTCTTATTATTTAACATATCTGGTGAAAATAAAAAAAGGCATTACCATTTGGGGTGTTGTGTTATCATGTTCTTGATAAGAGTGCTTGAGAGTTAGTTGTGTATTGTGTGGGAGATGATGTATTTATCAGATGATGGCATTCTTAGCAGGAGCCAACCATATTATTTTTAATTCAATAACATCAGCCATATAGTTCTTTATCACTCCATTGTTATACCTTACTTTTCACATCAGTGCTGTTACTGTTATCTATATGATGCAGCAATTTTCTGATACAATATAAAATCACATGCTAGCTATTGTCGGGTCTACAAATTTGGAGGTTGTTCTGAAGTGTTTCATTCGTGACTACAAGTATTTGTCTTTTTCTTTACTATTCATTGGTCTATTGAATTTGTCTTGTGCATTCAGGCCAATTGGTTAAAAACGAAGTGATTTTCACTTGCTGTTAAAGGAAGTTGTGCCACTTGTTTTTCAGCAGTGCATTTTGAAACTGCAAAACCATATCCAAATTATTTTGTGGGTGGAATAGTTTATGTGAATTTTGAAGGCTTATCTGAAAGTGTCTATTTGGTCGCACTTTTTTCCACTGACTGCACTCCAATAACTAAGCATTTCTTCTTTTTGGCTATTCTTTGATTAGTTCATTTGTCGTGTGCATTCGGCCAATTAGTTAAAAACAAAACAGGAGTAACTTTCATTAACACATTATTGGAAGACCATAGATTAAAGTGCACTTGGCCTGGGCCTGATTTTTTTCCCATTTTCATCACCTTATTCTTTCCAATTTTTTCATATTTAACAACGAAATTTATATTCTGTGTAATTTTGTTAACAAGAATAACTGTCTACTGTAATAATTTGTGTCTTATTTATTTCATTGAATAATATAGCCATGACATTGGAAGGAATATAGTACTTAAAAGCAAGGGTAAACTAATTTTTGTTTTAAATTTTGATGTAGTCAAACTTTTAAACATAATAGATATAAGCTAGTGCTGTTTCCAAATGTTGTTTGAAACGGAAAAGAATTATATATGCGAAGTGAATTATATCTATTTATTTTTAAAATTTAAAATTAAAATATATTAAAATTTTGGATAAAATAAATTTTAAGTCTAGATTTTATACAAATAACTAAAAATATATTTAATTTTATTTAAAATCAAGAAAAAGATCTTTGCAAATTTGATTTTTTAATTGAATTGTTGTTAAAAGTCTTTGTTTTTTGAAAGTTTAAAATGTTTTTCAATTTTGTTTAAATATTTTGTTTTCTCATCTCTAGTTTTTTATCAATTCAAATTTCATCTCTTAATTTTTTTTCCAATTTGATAGATAATTATTTTTAGAGAAAGCAAAAAGAATAATTTGACAAATTGATGACTTGAGAAAACAAAAACGAAGTTCACAGTTATTTTGTCTACAAATATCAAATAGTAAATAATTAAATGAAAATAAAAATATATATTAAATAGTAAAATTTAATTAATAATATTTAAATTTATAATATAATTAAGACTCAATTAAATTTTATTTATTTAATTATTCAATCTTATCAAACCATTAATTGTATGGTAGGATGAAGATGAGTTGTGAAATAGATACTATTATGTTTTTGATGTCTAACAATTTTTTATATATTTTATATCTATTGTTTTATCCTTTAAACTTTCTCTATTTATAAATATAAAAGTTAATTTTTTTAATAACTAAAATGCTTTTAAAAATGAGTTGTTTAGTGACGGATATCATGTAAAACAACACATTTTCCTTGTGAAATATATTGAAGTAGCTTCTAGAAAATGTGTTTTATATGAATGCTACCATCAAGTTTGAATTGTGACATGTTCAAGTGTTGGTACGGAAAATTGTGGACCAATCGCACAAAATACACCGACTGACTGTGATAAGTAAACAACTTAAAGTATTAACTTAAATAAATTATTCTATGAAATAACAAAAATATATTTAAATTAAAAATCAAAAAGAGAAATCATCCAGAGAAACATCAATAGTTTTATAAACTTAAATGATAAATAACAAAAATATTTTTACAAAGTTTTTGGGAGATCTTTAATTAAGCTAAATAAGCCATAGGAAATCTTCAATTTAGTTAAATACATGATTAGGGTTGATGCATGCTATTTATATGTCGAGATGAGAAATGTTAGAATAATGTACTATTAATTAGTATATGTTTATGCGTGTTTCTCTCTCTATATTTAATATATATATTTTATTGTTTTAATATACTTTTAATTTATCTAAACAACTTAGTTTTTTTTGGGTCTTCTTTATTTTCTTTTTAAACTATCAAAACTGAATTTTTTTTTGTCACTTCTCATTTTTTTTTATTTATTTATTTTAAATTTTCAAACTATCTTCTCAGATTTTATTTGTTCTCTTTCGGACAATTTGAATTTGTTGTCTTAAATTTAAACATCTTAAATAAAATTTCAAATTTAAATAAAGCAATACAAAAATAAAATTAAAAATTACTATCACATGTCAAATAATAAAAGTTATTACTATAATTAATTTTTAACTTAATAAAAAAACATCATGATAAAGACTACACACAATGTGCATGTGATTTCACTAACAGTAATAATGTAAGTTGAGGATATTATATATTATTTAATTTCGTTTCTCTATAACATTAAAAACAACTACTTCAAATGATAATATTTTAAGGCGTTATTCTTCAAGATGAATATTTGTAAGAAGGTTTTCGATAACGTCTTATCTTTTACAGTTTATCTTTTTATCTTTATTTCCAAATTAATTTATAATATTTAAAACTCTAAATAATTAAAATAACTTTAAATTACAGTATAAATTGTCTATCACAAATCTAAAATATAATCTATATGTTTAAAGATGTTTCTTTTACAAACTTTAACTATAATATAATTATATATTTATTATAATTTTTTAATATAAATTAAACATTGATCTTTTGCATTACGCATATTAGAATAGAGATAGACTACTTACTTGTAAATGGCTGTAGCTGTTTTATTATCATTGTGTTTATGCCATTAATATAAATTATATGCTTTCTTACGGGTTCAACATAATGAACTCATAACATGCCTTATCTTCTCTCTTGATCAACGTATTTTTTACATTAAAAAATAATTAAAAAAATATTTAGCTTTTAAATTATTTAAAAAACCGTCAATTTTTTTACATTATCAAGCATTGGTCAGTGGGTTACTTAATTAATAAAAACAATACAACCACTTGTACGAATTAATTAAAAGAACTGTGATGCTAATTGTCAAAAACTATAATAAGTGATTGGATTTTCAAAATTCAACATATTTTGTTTATGTTCAAAGAGATAAGATATGGAAGAAGAAAAAAAAAACTATTGGTAGATGCTGTCCCAATTTGGCAAATGAGTCAGAATAGCACACTATCTGATTAAAGCCATTATTACACTGTACCTTGAGACCATGGCACAGCAAGGATTTCAGCCATAAAGCCTTATTAGACCTTTTAGGAAATTTCTCTGATAATCTCTAATTAGATCACCAAAACCTACCTGATAAGGTTTGGTAACTGTGCTCTCTATCCACCTTTAAAACCACAAAAGTTAAGGGTTGGTTTATCTAAGATATCTATAGAGTATCATAGGCACAGAAATGCAATCAAATAACATTTTCAGAAATTCCATCAAAGATGAGTTGATTTCTAGCACACCAGATGACCCACATAGTCATGTTAATAATAGCAGCGAATTCACAAAGCTTTCAATCTATTGCAGTCAGCTTTTCATGCAATTCAAAATGGGAAGTACAATGTTGTAGTTGAAAAAATAATCTACACTTTTGCACAACAATTGACACTTTATTGCACACAAAAAATTGTGCTTATAACCCAATACTTGATGTTCTTTTAAAAATGAAGTGTAGATCTAAATTTTATATTTGTTTATTTTGACATTATAATTGAACAATTGAAAACCCCTTTTCTTCCATATACTGCTGAAACACCAATTATAATGCAATGATATGACAATACAGCTCGAGTCCTTTTGTAGAAGGGGGTGTGACACATGAAATGGCAATATATACATCTTCCTAGTGGCAGGAAACTGCTTCAAAGCAGCATTACTGGATTTGGAACATTGATGTTCAAAACAACTAACTAGTTGAACTCACTTGTTACAGCAACTAGTCATTTCCATCTAGAGCCTTTGGAGGTCCATTTCCACCCTGGAATGCAGCCACTTCCTTTGACTCTCGAGATGTCACATTGTCAATCTCCTCATCAATGGGAAGAGTCCTCTTTGATCCCTCCAATGCAACACCTAGTACTATATTTTCTTCTAAAACATTCCTGGATGCATGAGGCTGTGCAGCAGGTTTCTTTTCCCCTTGCGGTTTTGATGCTATATTTGTATTAACTCCACCAGTTTTGTCAGCACTGTTAGATGAGGAGGGCACAGCATTCTCAGACTCAATATTTGGCTTTATGTTCTTAGTGGTCTGACCCTTGGATTGCTTGGATTCTATGTCCTTCTGGACTGAATTTTCTACTGCCAAACCAGATACTTTAGATTTAGAAGATTCTGGAACCTCCACGTTTTCCTTGTTTGAATCTAATTTCAGTGGCTTGTTTTCACCCACTTCTGGATCAGGTTTGGGTGTCACAACTGTCTTTCCATTTGTGTCAGAATTAGATGTCACAGGTGTCTTAGAGTTTCCATTTGCGTCAGAGTTAGATGTCTTATTATCTTGATCAACAACTGGTCGTGCTGAACGACTTTTCATCTTATCATCTCCATTGATTTTGTAAGATGGTTCAATCACTAATAATGGACGGTTAGGTACTGTGACAGGACCACCACCAAATGTGGAATCTGCAAACGGTATATTATCCAAGTCAGCATCTCTGTATACTTTCTGCAGGGTACGGACCGGTGTTGCAAGTCTGGCTCGGTGATGGCCTATAACTCTAAGAAGATCCAGCAGTATTGCTTCCTATTTTTTTCAAGATTCAAAGGATGAAAAATCAGCTAAATCCAAGAATAGTAATACAAAATTGAAAGGAATCCTAGCTTTTGAGATGCTTATCTCATTGCAGATATTTTATTTTAGATAAATAAGGAAGTATTCTTGCTTACCTTAACACACAGATATTCTTCAAAATGTGAGGTCTTAACAAAACAAGACACCAGAATCTGTGAAAATCATAGAAAAGAAATGTTAAAATATATATTACTACCATAGATTACATCGATAAAACATGGGCAATCGTCAGGTTTGGTCATGATTGATGGAAGTTCCAATCTGTTAATATAGGTACATGATGGAACATGATAGATGCACACGTAACAAAAACAGGTATGTATCGTTTATATACGTACATTGTAGTACTTTTTTAAGGTTTAGACGATAAACCATATAGACTATCAAGTATCAACTTATTTCAAGTATTCATTAACCTATTTTAAGTACCCTATTTTGGACAGTGAAAACGGCATTAACAAAAATATCCCAAGTATTTAAACATGATATTTAGCATGGAACCTAAATATAAATTAAAATTGATCATAAAGCATAATAGGAGGAAGAAAACTAGGGATTCATAGAGAAATCGTTTGCTGCTCTGTTATAATTTCTCAATGCATTGAATCGTATTGAAGTTCTCGGGTAGGTTGAAAGCATGAATCATGATTATAGAAAGAACTCGAAGTTAGATCACAGATTACAGAATACACGATTTTGTCCTAGGAAACTGAAAGTTAATTTTATCTATAAAAAACTGAGTACAGAATGAATTCTTCCTCAAACTGTTTATGGCACAATGATTACTGTAGTTAAATATTTATGGAAAAAGGGAATAAAGAATAAAATAGTATTTAAGAATTAAGATCCTGTTCAGTTAGCATAGAATCATTGATCTGCAAGATTAACTACTCCATACTAACCAAAAGAGCCTGATTTTCAGGATTTATGTTGTCCAAAAACACTCTCCTGTGCAGTCTCTGTTGCTCAACTTGAGGATTTTTGGCCAATACCTTCCGCATGTCAGCAACAATGTTCTACAGAAGTATTAAACCATTTGTCACATCTAGGGATAATTATCGTAAAATGCTCAATATTAGTGAAGAAAAATTAACTATAAAAATAAACAATAAAACTGTTTCTTACATTAATCTTATTTACATCCAAATGACTAATGGCTAGATGGGTTTTGATTCGCCAATGTGTTTTTTGACTAAGGTTTCGCACAACATTCACTGTAAATTTGTGGTTTGGAATGTGAACAGCTTCACGATCTTCACCTCTAATAATTGTTGGTGACCACCAGCCCACATGCTGTATAGCATGAAAACATCAATGCCCATTTAATAATGACTGGTATCAAACACTACACCATACTCTGTAATGTCCTTCTGCTAAGTTATTACATATAAAAAAATATAGCACATATTTGACAGAAGTAATTCCTGCACTCAAAAGTTAAAAGTACAGTTTAACACACCTCGACAGTACCAGAAACCTCATATCCTTCAATCTTTGTTTGAATCCATTCGTTAACCACAAAAGGCCGAGTTGCATGAATCATCACACTTGAAAGGAAGTTTGTAAATATCTGAATAAATAACACTTAATGTCAACAGGTGCCACAATAACATTCTGGCCACTAAAATACAAGGGAATTGTGATGATTAGAAGAAACGATAAATCAATCCCACACCTCACGACCAGCAAGGGTCAGCAAAACTGTCCCAAGACCTCCTGCAGTAACCCATTTCTGGGTAGAGAAGCCTAATAATTCCATGAACAACGAAAAGGCTGCTATCCATACTGCAGAATAAACAGCTTTTCCAGCAAATTGGAATCCCATCTAAAAAAAACAGAAAATTTATTATGTCATTAAAATTGAACCATAACAAATAACCCAGCAATACACCAAAATCCAGATTTTATAGTAATTCTATCCAATTGGCGATGCAGTTGCCAAGCTACTGGTCTTCCACACATGATATATAATCTAAATGCATATACCCCCATTATAAATTCGTTTAGCCTATGTACATAGCAAAAGATATAGCCATCATATATTTAAGTGTTCTCAGTTCTTTATTTTTCATGCAGATAAAAGTTAATTTAGAAGATTGATAATCTTCACTACGCATAAAATAAATTCATAGGTAGAAATGCTACATCCAAAAGCTGAAAAATTACTTATCATTTAATAGGGCAGATAGATTGCCCAACTAATGTCACTGGCTGTTTGATTGATAAATCATGTTTCAATATAGTCATAACATGTATTTAAATTTACGACAGCCAACAGGTGATAAAATATATGGAATCCACAACATTTTTATGATATATAACTGTAATGTCTATTGTCTATACAAAAAGAAAAGATACAGACATTTCTCGTCTCACTTGCATCAGTAGCCTCCGCAAAGAATTTCTGTGATTGTTGAATTACACTGCACCAGAGAATACACAATAAGTTTATGGATGGAAAATTTAGTAAGCACTGTAATTGGGACCGCAAATCCAGCTAAAGTACTCAAACTGGCTACAACAATGATAATCTTGAAAGAATTATAGCTGAACGGTCCCGTCATAAAGCAAATAAAAAGCTGAGATAATAAATATGTAAGGTATCACAATTTGTCATAATAACAGAAAATCGGACAATTTCCCTCGTATAAGAAGAAGAAAAGCATATATAAGTGCTTAAGTGCATGATTAAGTGACCAAAATATTCATCAATTTTAGGAGATCAAGTGAAGGTAAGGAAATAGGCACACCTTGACAAACAATAGGCAAAGGCCAGAACCGTTGACAATGATCTCACAAAATTCAGAAGCCGGTCCTTAACAACTTGACCAGGTTCTGAAGGTAGAATTAATGGCTCCAATGCTCTGCAGTTAGTGAGTAAATCAGCACACGAAGAATAGAGCATAAAAGAAAGATATAACAAATTCAGAATGTGATAAAGTTATTATCATAACAGAGACCTGCAAATAAGTATTGCTCCAGTCCATAACAGTAATGGCCGAAGGTAAGAAGTTACTATATAGTGAGTGGTACTTTTCTTCCAACTATTATCACTCCTCTACAATATCAAGTTAGGTATCAATTACATTGAATCAGATAAAATAGTTAATACAAGAAAAAAGAATAATAACAGCAATATAACCTGGAAGAGTATTTTCCTTGTCTGGAACAATAATGGACCAACACCCCATATAGCAAAAATGATAACGCCAATTGCAGGAATCAACTTTACTATGATAGGACTATTTTGTAACAAATTACTAGACCTGCATAAAGATACACAAGCGTATACTTTATAATACATGGAAATATTCAATAATATTCTTTCATATTAACCACTAGATTTCCTTATTAATAACTTAGAATTGGTTATTATATTTCCTTATCAAATCATGATTTATTTTCTTAATTAATTAGGATTATGAATAGTATAAATAAGAGTTAGAGTTATACTTTCGTTAACATATCAACACATTTTTATACATAATAGTTAATATCAATTAGTATTTCATTCTCATTTACCAGTGTGTTTCAAACAGTTTTATGGCTTTCATATCCTCCTTCTAGCAGTTTTAGTTGTGGTCTTCATTTTGGTTGTCTCGTTGATTGGTTCGTTCAGTTGTTGTAACTTTTCGGCATGCCTTAACACTCATATCCATCTAAGAGTTCTTATCTCCTACAACGTACAATTTTAGTGTGCTGATACTTGTTGTCATGCTATTGCCAGTTTAGACCTTTGTTTTGCCATTTGTGACCTATCCAACTTCTTTTGTCAAGTGTTTGGTTTGATTTCTCTCTTTCTATTGACCTACAACTTCCTCTACTCAGATTTACCTTTTCTTTATTCAAATTGTGCAAAGTGAGATCGGAGATATCAATCAGGCCCCAGTTTTCCTAGAGAAGTGATCCTAACCACACAACTGGCCTCGTGGCTTTCAAGAGACATCAATAACCCAACTCTTGTGGCCCTGTGGCTTTCTAAGAGGGAATATAATTAGTATAAATAAAGATAAGTACTCTAGGTCTTATGAACACATCAATACTTTGTAATTTGTAATACAACTCAGTTAATATCAAGTATACTTTCATTCTCTCTATCTCTCTTCCTCCTATATCTAAAACAACCATACCAACAAATATATATATATATATATATATATATATATATATATTAACAAAAAGACGTGTAGATTGCTTCAATATGTACACTAATTGGCTGTAAGAACACAAATATTACCTAGCCAACACAGTAGCAGCCGCCTTAACAGCAGGAAGATCATTTGGTTGGCCTGGCACTAAAAGACAATGACACTTAAAAGTTCGGCCCTTGCCCGATAATGTATGTGTTGGCTTGTTTATATGACGAAGGTGTTGAAAACCCCCACACTCCTGTCTCATGAACTACAACAAAAGATTGTCTCACTGTATATTCTAACAAAAAGAAAATGAATGAACCATTTCTTAATTTTGAAAAGACAATATCAAGTTATTCTTAACACTATAATGTAAACATTCAATCATGAATTAATCCAGGCACATAAGAAACACCTTAACAATCGACATTATTGCTTGACAATATTGCAGAATCTGGTAGAATGCTAATGAATACAAGCCAATTCAGATAAACTTCTCAACAAACACTTATGAGAGATGAAAATTAAAAATTAATCAAGGAAGAAAATGAATCAAACTTCTTCATAAGCACCTATAAACTTAACAAAGCTTAATATTCTTACCTTAGAAAAGACTCAACAGAAGGGCTTTATAATAAAAAATCTCTCACTCTAGAAGCTTCCAAACTAGACCTAAAAGAAAAAGTTTTTTTTTAACAATTATTTGATATTTAAATAGTTTTTTGAATTTGGTGGTAATTGAAATATTTTATCCAAATAAGAAAATTGAAATTCCCCAAAATTTGAATTGTCTTAACCAAACAATACATTTGAAAAATGAAACAATTTCAAATAAGACCAATTCAAATTCAATGTATTTGAATGTCTTGGAAATTGTGAAATTCTCTATCCAAACACAAGGTTAGATATATTGTTCACCGTAAAATCCCCTTTCCCTTTTCAACAAGGTAATCTTTTGTCCTCATTGGGGCTTCCAGCAAATTCTTTATGTATTTGAATCACCGTAAACAATTTTTTGCCATTTTTTCTAGATTGGTGTCACACCACTGAATCATTGTCTTCAGCATTTTGTATATGCGCTTTATTGTAATCGCACATCAATCTTAAAAATCTTGTTTCGGCTAAAAACATGTTTTCCTAACAATAATATGATAATGGACAGAAATTGCACTGAAGCAAAACTCAACTATACCACAAAATCTATAACTTAAAAAGAAGACACAGTCGTGTAATGCTAAAGATATACTTCAACTGCACAATGAATAAGCAGAAAGCAACAAGACAGTCACTATATTTTAAGAACATACCGAAATAGAACACGAAAGACCTGCCCTAAATAAATGTAACTTGCCATGTCCCGTTGCCCTCTGTAAAGCATAAAGTGGTGAGAATGGATATTATAAAATAATGAACATTGCACAAAGAATACAGAATTATAGAGAAATTCTGTACCGAATGTTTATTGCAGCCCAGGTTCCTGCAAAGTCCCAATCCATGGGACAACTGCAGAGAACCAGGAAGAGCCATTACTGTGTCGAAATCAGATATCCAAGGCCTCACTGGTTGCTGGAGAATGTATTAATATGGTATTTCAGACTTTTTACACGGTCCAACAAGTTCTACAGAGACCAAGAGCAGCTAAAAGACTTTGATAATCCTTCAATTCAGCAACCTGCAGTCAGACTGATATTACTTAATGTGACCATCAAAAGGTTAAGGATTCAAAATATGTAAATATTTCTGAACCTAAGTTCCAGTAATGCTCTAGAGTGATTGAAACTAGCTCTTGTTGGAAGGCATCACAAAATCCACTGAGTTCAGGGGAGAGTTAACAAGAATGATTTCAAATGAAATTGATTTTAGTTAAAATTAATTTTGAAGTGATGTGATTTATGTTAGGATGTTTATATTCTAAAGGCAAGTAGTAGAAAAACTCAGTATAAAATTTTGATCCAAGACAAAAGCTACCTGATGTTACTTCAACTAGATCAATTGTAAACCCTGGATCAATTCTTCAACAAGAAACCAATTCTGTGAATATTCGACTAAAATCACAATAATTGATATTTTAATGTAATTCTAGACAGAGCCTGTTTGAACAAACTAGGACAGAAAAAAAAATTGACTTCTCCATGAATAAAAATTAACTTGTGCATAAATTAAAAATAAAAATTTAGAGAAGTACAGGAAGGTGTTTCTCCAAATTAATTTATTCAAAATCTAATTTCATGATATAGATAAACTAATTTCAATATGTTTTTTCTTTACCTCCTGAGAGTGTTTATGGAGAAGCTCATCCCAAACAAACCCAAAATCAAACATGCTCAAAGTTAACATCAAGACCCTCACATCTCAATTTTTTTAGGTCAGCCCTGGAGTCTAAACCACCAAATAGAACAGTTTCATCACCCAAACACTAAAACTAAACTCAAAAAAAGAAAAACTCGATAACCCCTTCATATAAATAGCCTGAATTAGCAACTTACATCATGGTATATGCAAACAATTAAAAAATTACAGCATTTCCACGGCGAAGCTTCAGAAAAAGCAGAGAAAATTAAAATATGCGCCCAAAAGATTTGAAATTTGGAGAATTTAGAAAATGGGTTGGTTACCTGTGATGAAGAAGCATCTGTCTCTCAAAGCCTCCACCCCCAATTGTATTCCAATTGTATTTTGTCTGCCAGTTTTTACGAGGCGCAGCGCAAAGGAACAGAACATAGAAAACAAAAGCACGCCCATTAATTTTTGTTTTTATTTAATCATTAAAAAAAATTGAAGTTTGATTTGTGGGCCCGATGCAATGCCTTGCGTTTGTGAACCAGAAATTTAGATGTTGTCATATCATATCAACCACGACTCGTCTCAGACACGCGCTGTATCTGCACACCACTGGTCATTTTTCAGCTACATTATTTTTTTCTTTTTATTTTATTTGTGTTTTTGTTCAGATAAATTTTAATTTAAATGGACTTTTTTTAACAAAAGAAAAAAAGAATCTCTGTTAATAGTTTAAGTGGTCGCATAAATAGGAAAAGTGTAATTATTTACGTATTTTTAGTAAGAATCGAAACTGCAAGAGTATGTCTCATGAGAGAAATGTTTTATGAGAATATGTTTTATTGGAAAAAATAATTGCAAATGTGTTTAGTGTCCACAACATTAGTAAGTTTAGATTTTTTTTTTTCATCTTATAAAGCTTGAAATCAATATTTTTAATCTTCATAGAATATGTAAATTTTAGTTTAGGTTATTGTAAATATTTTTAATTAATTCTCAATCCTAGGAAATTTCAAATCAAATCATTATTTTAGTCCTTAATATTATTTTTTTAAGATAGATAATTAATACTTATTTTATTAAATTTGAATATCAAATATGTAAAATATATTAATATTCACTAATATATAATCAGTTAATTAGTAGTATATAATAATATTTAATTAATTTTCACTTTAAAAAATAAAAATAATTACATACTAAAATCAAAATTTATTTATTTTACATCATCTACAAATATAATACATTAAAGAAAAAATAATGTATTTTTATGCGGTTTTTAATGCATTCTAGCTGCATCAGTTGGAGTATTTTTTTATTATTAAAAATTATAATGATTATATTTATTTTTAGAAGCCGAGATCGATATAATCTTATAGCTACTTTCACCACATGTTCATATGAAGTGGTTTGTGAGGATGTTCTCTAAGGAAAGGAGTAATTATCGTGGTCGAATGTAACGATTTTTTAGTAGATATGAAAATTCAATTTTTACATGTGAGAGTCACCGACGGGTTATGGTTTCTCAAATTTTTTTTATGTTTATATAATTTAATATATAATTTCAAATATATTTTTTAAAAAATTTATATTTTTAATATATTTTATATATTTAATATTCTAATAATCTTTTATATATTTATATTTATATATTAAAAAAAGTGTTTTTTTTATTATTTACAATTATTTTTTAATTTTATCTATTAAATAAAAATAATTATTTTATTCATATTATCTTTAAGTAATTATTTATTTAATTTAATCATTTATTTAATTTTAAAACTTAATCGTTATAAGTCAAATTTAAATATAATAAAATTATAAAAATTATATATTTTGATTTTATAATTATAATAATTATTATTGTTATAATTTCATTATATTTTATTATCATAGAAAAAATAAATACAATAAAAAAAATAAATACAATGTCTTAGTTATTTTACTTATTTATCTTTATATAACAATAAAATCTTATACTATTTGTCTGTTAAAATTGTATTAAGCATAAAATTTTACATGTCTTAACGTCTTCAATAGACATGTCAAAGTACAGGTTGGCTCACCACGAGTCGGGTTGAAAATAAGTGAATCCAACCCGGCTCATTATATGGTGAGCTAAAAATTTTACAACTCGGCTCAATCTATCACGGGTTAGTGGGTTAAATGGGTTAGTCACCAACCCACATAAAAAATTATTTATATATTTATTTTTAAATATTCAAATATTTAAATAATTTTTTAAGGAACCCATGAGATGTTAATTAAAGTAAAATCAAGAACCAATGTCTTTCAATCTATGATGAATTGTTTCCAAGAGATTGTCCAAGAAAATATGATTAATATTACACATTTTCTGTCATATTATTCAACAAAATATAAATAAAAAAACTACACATTTTTGTCATACTAATTTAAAAAAATTTGTTTATAAGACGGTTGTTTGAGTAATTCATATAACATGACAATCAAATTAATGAAACATTCAAACTATTCAAATATTATTGAACAACATTCTAACATTTAAAAATATGAAATTGTAAACCTATATAATTAGGAGTTGTAAACAATGATTACAAAAAATTAAAAATAAATTGTAAAAAGATGTTGGTGGGTACTCGTGGGTTAAGTGAACTGGGTTGAATTCAACCCACTTTTAAAAAAAGTAAATTTTTTCTCAACTCAACCTGGTTCGAACCCGTGGTGAGCTGGATTGATTCACGAATTAAAATCCATTTTGATATCTTAAAATAGTTAAGTAAAATAATAGGACAAGTCATCCAGTTATTCAATTAAAAATATAAATTTTGTTAATAGTTTAAGACAATAGAAAATTAAGAAAAACTCAACTGAAATATTTAAAATTATCTAGAATTTAAAACTTAATTAAAGTTAAAAATATTACTAAGGGGTTGCTTGGATTCATCTTTTAATAGACACGTAGACAAGAGTAGGAATTTCCTTTCAGAATAAAAGGACCCAAAGTATGAAATGGAATAATATTTAAACAAATGAATTTAGTCTGTTTTGGAAATCACAGTAAATAGTTGTTGAAAGAAAGGCATAATGTTTATGGAACAACTAGGCGTGACTGAAGGCAAAGTGCATTGAAACCCAACGAAAAGAGTTACATACAGGGTGAAGAAAATGAAGTTCATGTACAAAATACTCTATAATTGTACACATCTCATTCCGCTACCAAATATTTTCCCTATTGCAACTAAACGTTGAGCTCCTTGAATGGTGATCTTAGCTCAGAAAAGGTTTCAGATTTCTTCAGCCCCGGCGAAGAAGAATGCATCATCATGTTCTCTTTCACAATCAATTCATCATCCTTTCTGAAATCCATTCCTTCACGATCATCCTCAAAAGATTCCACTAATCTTCTCAATCTATCCATTAGTTGAGTGTCTGCAACAGTGCACTCATACATTTTATCATCTAATCCCTCAACAAAACTCAACAAGCTTTCCCTCTCTGATGATGACAATCTTGTAGCACTTTCAAGCAAACCTCTATTGTCTATCTTTACCTTTTCAAGAAATGCATCTGAGTCTCTTAGCTTCTTCTCCATTTCATCAACCAACTCCTTTGCTTTGAACTGTTTTGCATTCATTTCCTCTTCAACGTCCAATGCAAGCTGTTCTGATTGCTTCAAGTTTACCTCTTGCAGCTCCAGTTTCTGCTCCAAATCACATATATCATCCTCAAGTTCCTCTATCATAAACTTCTTCTCTTCAATTTCAATTGCTGCTAGAACCTCTGCTGCTGTGATCATATTGCAAGCTTCTTTCACATGAATAATTTCAGCCTGTTTCTCAAAAAGCTGTGAAGAAATTGAGGTCAAGATGCCAGTGAACTTCTGCTCCAGTGATGTCACCTGCTGCATGATCTCATCTGTTCTATTATTGTTTCCCTCAAGAATATCAGTATCAGTCTCTTCCTCACCCTCATCGGTTCTTCCCATATTTCTTTGTGCAGTCGCAGCACTTTCAAATTGTTTTCTATTAGATTCTTGTTCTATCGAAAGAACCTCCTTTTGAAACTCCTCTAAAATCTTGTTCTTCTCCTCTATGATTTGGAGATAACTCACTTCAACAGTTTCAGAGGACTCAGATGTTAATCCTCTTACTGGGGAAGAAGCTTCTGTTTCCTTTACTTTTGGTTCTTGTTTACATAGGAAAACATGCTGCTGCAGACGATCTATTTCATTTTCACTATCTTCCAACTTACAAATCAAGCTATGCTTTTCTTGATTGAGGCTCTCACTGAAATGTACTTGATCAAGGAGTGAATTTTCCAGTTCTTGGCGCATGACAAGATTTACTTCAAGACCATTCTTCAAACGTTCAGAAAGTGACTTCCACATTCTCAATTCATACTCAATTTCACTTGTTTCACATATTCTCTCATCCAGTTCAATGTTTGCCCGGTCTAAAGCATCATAAGCTTCCTTAAGTTGTTCTTTGAAATCAGCTTCCATGTCCTCAACTCTCTCTTCGAAGAGTTGATATGCTGCTTCATTGATATCATCCTGGACATTGATCAATTCATCTTTCAACTCTAACTGCTTCATCAGCTGAAAACACTCCTCTTCTTTCTCTTTCTGCAAATTTGAGACTTCATCTTCCAGACATTTTCTCTGGTTTTCTTCGTCAGCAAGAGCTTGTTTGCACTTCACTAACTGGTGTTGTAGATCATCTGCTTTTCTTTCATGGTTGTCTAACAATAACTGCAGTGAAGAAATCTCGTCAAGCAATGTATTCTTTTGCATCTCCCACTCCTCCTTACTTGCTTTAAACTGCTCTCTAAGTGTTTCATTCTCCTCTTCCTGATGTTTAAACTGTTCCTCCTTCCATTTTAATTGTTCTTCCACCTTCATGTTTTCCTCCTCTAACTTCTGGAACATGGCATCTGGTTCTTCTATTTCCCTTGGTGTCTTCAAATTGTTCTCTATTTTCAAACACCCGTCGTTTGAAACTGGAATGCAACCGTTCCTGCTTTCAATCTCTTCTGTGTTCACACGCATCAGTTGTTCTTGGTTCTCAATTTTCTCTTTTTCCTCCTCGAACGGCACCAGCAACCTTCTCTTTTCATCTTTCCACTTTCTAAAGTTTTCATCACAATCTGCTCCAAGTTCATCACTTGCAGCACTATCGGTTAAATCTTCATTTCTCTGCTGAGAGCCATTGGTTTCATCTTCTTTTTGAAACAGTTGTTGATTCAGATTCTCAATTTTGAAAATAGCCTCCAGTATCTGATTGGTATGTGCATCATATGATTTCTTCATGTTCTGAAGGAGATTTGCGTTGTGCTTGAGTTTCTGGATTTCGGCTTTAGCTTCTTCGAGTTCTTCATGAACACCCATATTGCTAGAAATTTTACACATACGACATTCGAAGATCCTGTTTGCCTGCACTGAATACTAAAAAGGGCAGAAGAGCTGCATGAACCCAGACTAAAACCAAGAATAACGAAAGGAACAGAGACAAAACACGCAAACACAAAATTGCAGTTTGCAGATAAAGAGAGTCGTTGGAGCAGAAACACAACTTGTCCTTTCAGTTGACTTAGATTATTTCACCCTCCAAAACATTACTGTCTAAATTGGAAGACCAATTGCAAGAGATGTTTGAACTGTGTGTTTGAATGCTACCACACAGTTTGATTGGTCTTTTTACAATAAGTACACATTATTAGAGGAGATTTTGTTCCTCTAATTCAAATCTTCTTGCTTATAAATCAGAGGTACAAAAGTTACAGAATATATGAATCTGACTTTCAACAAAGATAATGGCAAATATTGGATGTTATAAAACATAACTTGAATTTGAGGAACACGTTTACTCAAATTTCATCACACGAGTGCTTCCTAGTAAAACTATATATGATTTATCATAGGAAAATGCTCGGAAGTATCATAATTTATATTAATCTTCTCATACAAGTATGTGTTATAGAGATATTAGCTAAGACTACGAGCAAGTGATAGGTTTAGATTATCTAACAATTTCTCCTGTGACACGATGCTGCCCTCCAAATTTCAAACCCATGAAAAACTGCACATTTAGAACCTCTAATTGTAGATGTTACCAACACAGGTAGCTAGGTTCTCTGAAGTCTTAAGAATATTAAAAGGAACACAATCCTATGTTTATTAGAACCAATTACAATGTCATCATGGCTACATACAATTCTTCATTAGAAGTTAACATCAAATCCAATTCCCATTTCAGGTTTCATTGATTCATCCCTAACATCGAGCTACCCTCATTTTCAATTGGTTTCTTATGAATTGAAACTAAACATGAGAGGTTTCATTTTTTAATTTCAATTTATTAGATTGCTTTATGCATGGCTTTAAACCATACATTCAACATTAAACAATGCTAACAATAAAATAACATGGCTAAAAATGTTTCAACATGTGAACCAAACACTTTAATAAAGAAAAAGAAATAAAAAAGTGAAACACAGAAACTGACCTGAGTTTGGAGGAGGAAAGGTGAAAAAAATGGAGGAAGGAAAATCCAACAAGGAGAGAATAGGGAAGGTGGTTACTGCAAAAAACGTTTATTAACCATAAATAGACCGTAACGGCTTTCTAATCACAAATGTTTTAACTTGAGCTAGCCGTTGGAATGAGCTTGCATGGTGAATTTCCAGGCCCAGCCCAAAATCCTCTATGTTTGATGTCTATTGATAGGGCCCAATATCTTTTTCATGTCAAACTATTGTTGGGCCATACTTTCCAAACCTCCTATCTTTGCTGGTTGTTTTTATACTAGTTATTTCCTCGTTCGAGAAACGCAAGTCCTTCCGATTTGACAAACAAACATTTGGAAGATAAAATTTATCGTGTAAACTGGCCCTATTTAAAAATAAATAAATTAACAAAGAAAGAAAATTAAATTAAAACATTTAGTGAGATTGAGTTAATCAAGTTTGATTTTTTGAAAAGTAACACACAGATACTACATTTTTCTACTTTACACTCATTCGACACAAATAAACGAGTATTTTTGTTTTAAAATATAAAATAAATTGATGAATCAAGTACAAAAATTAAAATATAAATGTTTTATTAAATATTAGAAAAATGTATGTTTATTATTTTATTTTTTTTAAATCGTGTTGACTTGGTATATCGGGCTTACAACAAATTGTATGTTTTTTACCTTACTTTCATCGGCTACTATTTTGTTACCACATTCCTCTCTTTTTTTTCTTACTGGTACATTTTGTCATTTATTATTTTGTGAATTTTATTAATAAAAATTTTATCCTTATTTTATCTTTATGATTTCTAACTTTTATGCATTTTTGTCGAGTTAATTTTCTAAAAGAAAGTGTTGGCATTCCTTAAGAAAATAAAATTGTTTTAGTATATTTTTTTGTAAAATAACATCATTTTCTTATCAACACGAAGAAAAAGCACGATGTAAAATCTAAAGGAAGAAGATTAAACGATAAAATATGCAAAAATAATTATAATTTAGTGAAGGTGTACAAAAAGAACTTAATATGATAAAATTTGCAAAATAATAATTTTGAGTGGTAAAATATTCCATTAGTGTAGTCTTTTAAAAAAGTTAATTGTTTAATAGATCTCGAATATTTTTAGAGATAAAACATGACTGGTCAAAGAATGAAAGGTTTCGAGATACGTTATACAATTTTTTATTTTATTTTATGTTTCTATAATTTTATTTTTTTAAAGGGTTGGATATATTTCTTGTATTTTAACTTTTAATAAAAATTGAAATTAGTTTTTTTATTATTATTTTGGTTTAATTTAGTCATTTAATTTAAAAAATTTAATTTAAAAAATCTGAGAATTTAGTGTTTTTAATAAAATTTTGTTAAATTTATTTAAAGTTTCAAATATGTTTTATGTAGCATTTGAGTTGTTTAGACCGTTTAATATATCTTTTCTTTGATGTTTGTCCAAAAGTATATTTGAAACGTTAAATAAACTTAACAAAATTTTATTAAAAGGACTAAATTCATATTTCTAAAGTTGTAGAACTAAATTGATCTAAAAGTTCGAAGTGAGACTAATTCTAATTTTTATTTAAAATTAATGGAGAAAAACATATTTAATCTTTTTAAAATTCTCTTTAAAGTTTTTGAATTGAGAAGTTATTTGTTTATAATAAAGTGTGTCTCTTAGTCAAGAAAAAAAACTAGAATCTTAGGCTAAGTTTTTTTTTCCTACGAAGGATTCAATCGATACAAGGCCTCACCTAAGCCGGTCACCACACGAACCTGACTTTAATACCACTTGTTGGGTGTTTCAATAGAAGATCATCAGGGAGATACAACATCAATGAGACATGAGTCTAACCCATATATAAGGGATTAACATCACTCTTAACCCAAAGTCTTAAGACTTAGTCTCACATTTGGATTCTTAACCATAGTTACCATGTCACTTCCATGTAAGAAAAACTAATTATAATATTTATTTTAGTTGAATATGGATAAACGTAAAAAGATAATATTTTGGGAGTCTAATCGGTGTTTTGGGTATTTTAAATTTGTAATTAATATTCTACTTGTAAAATTTGTATATTTGGATTAATATTGTTGAAGTGGTTAATGTTTCTCATACGACTCCTAATGACAAGTTATTGTTGTTTGTACAACTTAATTTCACTTAAGAGAATAAATGCTTAAACAACAAATTATACCCTTCAAGCTACTACTTAAGATTTGAGCGAGAAAGATTCAAAAATAAAAATCTCTCACAACGAAAACAAGTGGCACTCAGACAACAAGTGATTGTTTAATGTGTTGAGTGTTTCAAAAAATTATTGAATTATACAATAAGTGTTGACGAAGCTCGTAAAAGGATTTTAAAGACTGAAGGCTATATCTGATATTGTATTTTGATGGCGAAATAACATTGCATTATTTGTTATAACACTACAAGAATTTTTGTATTTATCAATAGTTTTTTTACCGACAAAAATAAATTTATTAGTAAATCCAAATTTATTGACAAATTTTATAATTTAAATTACTGATAGATATTTTTGTTGGTAAAAATTTGTCGGTAAGATCTGTCAATAAATTAGAATTTGGATTATCTATGGATATTTCTATTAGTAATGTATCTTATGGTTAATTTTTCCAGTAGGTTTTGTTGGTAATTTGTGATCCATTTTATCAACAAATATTTTCTATGATATTCATTGATAAAGTGAACAAAAAATTTATCGTCAAGTCTAATGAGATTTTTTTTAAGAAGAAGAAGACCATTGGTTGAGAGAGGAGGAAAAAATAGAGGAAGAAGAAGACCAAATCATGAAATTTACCAACGAATTTTTTACCATTGTTAAACTCGAATTACTGACAAATTTTTGATATTACCAACAGGTTGTGTCCACTATTAAATAAGTGTAAAGAACATGTTTTTATCAACAAATGTTAGTTGTTAATGTTATGTTAGCAGAGACAGTTAAACCCACAACCTCTTTTGAACCCACCAAACTAACTTTATAAGTCCTAAATGTTAATATAGGGTGAGTTGAATCCACAAGCTCTCCGACCCTCCTTCTAACTTTCCCACCAAGTGCATAAAAAATATAAGTCTAATTACTTGTTTGGTTTTTGTTTTTGTTTGAAAATATCAAGTTGATCCTCCAAATTTTTTAGTTTGGTCTCGATTTTTGAAAAATTAATACAATTTTGTCATTTTCGTTAAACTTCTTTAAGCGGATTAATGATTTTTTATTTATCAAAATTGACATTAAAATTATGTTAATTACACCAACAAAATAAACAATCTTTATTACCATTAGTGCATCATCAATTTTCTTTAATACTAGTTGATTATCTCAAAATTGATTTTAATACCTTATTTTTGCATTCAATCAAATTATTTTCAACATAATCTACTATCTCCAGTTTTAATTTGCGCATTTAACAATTAAATGAATAAATAATCGATTAGATTGCTTTAATTGTGTTTTTAAGGAACAATACATAATAAAAAATTATTTATATATCGTTAACGCAATGTTCGTTTCGTACGATGACATTGTTTAAGTGCATTTGTGAGGACGAATTTGATGCCTTGATTGTGTTCCTTTCATGCGATATAGAGTGAATTACGAGCGCGAATTTACGAGATGGAGGGTTTAATCCATCCATCCAAAACTAAGATGATTTAAGGGTACTTCGTGTAATATTACGAAATTACCCTTATTTTTTAAACACGTGAGTTGCTCCACCCACCGTGCTGTTTAATTTGTTCGAAGGTGAGTGATGGTGGTCATGGTGCGGTGTGGTGGGAGAGTAATATCGTAGATGTGGCAGAGGAACATGGTGGTGGAGGTGGGCTCATGGAAGGTATGCACACCGGTTACATAACATGTGTGGTGCATTGTGTGTGTTGCACTGGTTACGTAACTGGTGCCTGTACAAAGAGGAGAGTGACATCGGTTACGTAACCGGTGTCGTGTGTGTGTGTTTATTTTAACTTTTTTTGTATAACTTTGTTTAAAATCTAATTGTATAACTTTTTTTTTTAAATTTAATTGTATAATTTTTTTTACATTCATAAAAAGTTAATTTTTTTTTATTTTAAAATTTCGTATAGTTTTAATATTTTTTAATTTCGTATTAATTATTTATAATTATTTTTATAACATCAAATTACAAAATCATTTTCTTTTTTAATCAAGGGTATTTTGGTAACTCTTTAATTCTATTTATTTTTACATTTATTTTATTTATCACATCAATCCAATATTTCACTAACTTTCATAAAACTGATCTCCAAATCCACTCACTTTATCCTCTAAATCCACTCAAAAAACACACAAATTCACCCACTCAAATCCACACAAATTCATTTTCACACTGTCTCCCAAATTCATATCCCAAAGAAACACACCCTAAATATAATTAATTAAGTTCATTTTTGAAATAATTTTTATAAATGTATTAGTATTGTTATCCATGGTGTCTATCTCCCAACAAATTATATTGTTAAAATTTTGGAAGTTTGTATTATAGATGTTATATTGTTGAAATTTTGTTAGATTTGTATAATATACTATAATGAGTGAAACTTAGTTTATTTCTTGAAATTGAATATAAAAATTGAGTGTCACATCTAATCTTTAGACACAAAAATGATAGAAGAAATTCATTATGAATGGATAATTTTTTTTTTAAGCATTAAAAATTAGTATTTGTTAGTTAGAATTATGTGTGATATTTATACATGTTTTGTTTACTAGTTGGTTTAATTTTGATCAATAGTTATGGCTAGTTTAGTTTTTATTAATCTTGATACATGAATTTTGATTAGAACTTCACTAGTTGTTATTCTATATGCATATTTGAATTTATTTAGTATGACTGGTTTAAACTTTTTATATTATAGAAAATTATATCATGATTCTAATTTTTTTTACTCTCATTCTTTGTTTTTTGGTGTGACTTAATGTGAGTGATTGATTTTTTCAAAAGAAAAGATGATGGTACATTAATCAATAACCTACACTAAATCACATCAGGAAATAAAAGATAGGAGTCAAAAAATAGGAGTTATAATATCATTTTCCTTACATTATAGGTTTGAAAACAAACAAAATGGATTGTACACTAAAACAAAAAGGTTAAATTATTCTTTTGGTCCTTCTATTTGTCAAGTAATGTCAGTTTCGTCCTCAAGTTTTTTTTTTCTATCTCAATTTGGTCCTTATTTTCTTAAAAATGATTTAATTTAGTCATTACCGTTAGTTTGACTAGACAATGTTAAAGTCAACGTCACGTGTCAATTTCTGTTTTTTTTTTGAATTGTTTATTTTTTACACATGTCACTTCATAGTTGTGTCACATGTCAAAATAATTCAATTTGATCCCTATATTTGTTTTTAGTTTCAATTTAATCTCAATTTTTGTAAAAATGAAGCAATATTGTTCATCCTTAAATTGACACTCAATTTACTTTTTATAAATCTTATGGTGATATTCTTACCAAAATTAACGTTTTTATTAAATATTTCTAAAAATATTTTAAATTAACTTTAAATTTTATAAAAAACATTAAACTTTGGTTTTGTTTGAACTTGAAATTTAGTTCCTAAACTTATATGTGACAAGTTATTTGATTTTTAATCTTCACTAAGTTTGTATAATATGACACACTTGATGTCTTTATATATCATGACAAAACTGTTAATTGTTGAAATTAAGTTTGAGGTTTAACTTTGTTTAATAATAAAACTAAAAAAAAAAAACTTGTTTAAAAATATTTCTACAAATATTTAATAAAAATGTCAATTTTAGTAAGAATATCATCATAAGATTTATACAAAAATTAAATTGAGTGTCAATTTAAGGAGAGACAATATTGCTTCATTTTTATAAAAATTGAGACTAAATTGAAAGTAAAAACAAATATAGAGATCAAATTGGATCATTTTGACACGTGACACAAAAAATAAAAAGTTTTAAAAAAAATTAAAAAAATTAAAAAAATTCAGAAAAACCAGAAATTGACACGTTGGATTAACTTTAACACCGTTTGGTCAAAATTAACGGCAATGACCAAATTAAATCATTTTTACAAAAACAATGACTAAATTGAGACGAAAAATTGGAGGAAGACCAATTTAATACTACTTGACAAATAAAAAAAAAGTAAATTAACAAAAAAAACGAAGATATCAATTATGACTTAAAATTAATATAGTATGCGAACCTTCTATACCTCAATTCAGTTCATCATCAACCGAAGATGTAGAAAGTTTCTTCTTCTTATTTTATGCACAATTTACATAATATTAGTTAGCGTTGTTCACAACTGATATTGTATATTCCTTTTTAAATTCGCATCTGTCTAAATCGATATAGAAAGAACAATACAAGAAAAATATTTTTGAATTTGTCAAAATTATAATATCAGTGTCCAAATAAATATTAATTTACTCTAATATGTCCTAAAATCTTTTCACTTAATATTAATTTTTACATTTGTCTGTGTTTTATTCAAAATATTTTGATATTGGGAGGTAATAAATCTTTGAGAGGGATTGAGAATTAGCAAGCCAAAATTAAATAAAGAATAAGGGACAAAGAAACCATGTGCAGCACCATTCTCACAGCATAAACATGGACCCTCATCTTCTACATGTATAATATCTTTAGAATTAAGTATATATTGTTAGTCCTGAATTTGTATTCAAAATTGAAATGTACGAAATTTTAATATATTTTGTTTTATAAATTTTAAAAATAATGAATATAGTTCTTTTAATTTAATTATATAATTTTTTTATGTGTTTATCATGTTTTATATTAATATTGAAGTTGTTTACACCGTTACATATTTCAGTTTAATATTTGTTGAAAAGTCAATTTGACACCTCAAAAAAATTAATGTGATTGAGTTAAAAAAAAAATTATATTTATTCATTTTTAAAGTTTAGAGACAAAAAATATATCAAAACTCCAGACAGAGATAAATTTTAATTTTATATCAAAATTTAAAGACTAAAAACATACTTAATTAATATATATATATGTATATGTATATATATATATATAGATATATATATATATGTATATACATATATGTATATGTATATAATATATATATACATATACATATATGTATATACATATATATATATATATATATATATATATATATATATATATATATATATATATATATATATATATATATATATATATATATATATATATATATATATATTATATATATATATATACGTGCATTTCAAGTGCCTTTCTTCTATCATTCTCACACTTCTTTCACTGTTTCATCTCCTACGCAGTTTTCCATCTATAGTTGTATCATCCACATGCATATGAATAATACTTGAGCTATTTGCTTTTGTCAACTTAACTCATCATCACATATAATTGGAGAGAGACACGCTTAAACCTTGTACCTTTTTCATTAATAAACTGCTGAATCAAAAAATTCTACAAGAATCAGACAACTATATCTAAATGATTGCAAAGAAGACAGAAAGGATTAAAATTATAAAACTTATTTTTAATTTCTACTGTAGTTTTTACTCAATTATTTTTATTTTGTTTTGTTTCGTTTCTCTTAAACTAAATAATCTTACTTTCACTCAATTTCTGGTATACTTTTATTCATTTTCTTTCTTCCTACTAAATGGAGACTAAATAATTTCTGGTATATATTTTTAAGTTCTACATTAAAAATCTCACGTCAATGAGCCAACTAAATTGGTGAGACAATGGGTGGCTCTGTTTCCAACGACTCAAGTTGCAAGCAGAGAGAAACGAAAACATGTTGCAGCATAGTACAACGTCAGTGCCCAAACACTTTTGTCTTTCGAGGAGATAACATAAAAGAAGAATCACCATCATCATCATCATCATGATCATTAAATTAGGTCACAAGTCTTCTGTGTATTCCTAAAACAACCGTGAGCGACAAGGTGAGCATCATCAACATTTTCTATGGTCTAGCTTCAAATGATTCCATAGCATATCCTATAATCATATGAACCATGTAATCTTTTAATCAGAATATTTGTTTTCTTTTGCTTATCCACAATTTGAAATAACTGTTAGTCATGAATTCACTGTGATCTTATTTATAAAAGACACTGTGATATAGATTTTTTTTTTAAATGTTTGTATGGTCCATTTTTAATAAAGTTGAATATACAATAATATTCATGATTTTTTTTCTTTTTAACTGAAGTTAATATAATTAGACTTTTATCTAAGGTTTAATTAGTAATTTAATTATTTAATTTGTTGGTTTGGTTTATTTTGATCTTTTATTAATTTTTTTATTTAATTTGTCTTTCAATTTTTTAAAAATATTCAATTTGATCTTGTGATAACTTAATTATAATTTATATATATATATATATATATATATATATATATATTAAAGTTTATTTTAAAATTTATATATCAAATCACTTCAGTTAAATGTAACAAATTTAAGTATCTACGTGGAGTGCAAAAAATAAAATAATTTAAGTATTTAAGTGAAATGCAAAAATAAAATAATTATTTGAGTATTTAAATGGAGTAATTTGATATATAAATTATAAAATATATTTTAACATATATATATATATATATATATATATATTATACTTAATTACTAATTTTGTCTTAATTGGATAGGACAAATTCGCATCATTTTAAAAAAATAGGAGAACTAAATTGAATTAAAATTTTAAATAAAGGAACTAAATTCAAAATTGCTAAGAAATTAAACATTTTCAAACAATTGGATGACCTAATTAAACCTTTTTAAAAAATTGAAAAACTAAATTAAACCCAAAAATAATAAGGGGCCAAAGTAAACCAAACTAACAAATTAGAGAACTAAATCACTAATTAAGTCTTTATCTTACTAGTATTGTTTGTTATGATTAGGAATGGCTATGGGTCTTACCCGCAATCCGACTCACAGAAAAATCTACCTGCTACCTGTCTACTTGTTTACCCGTTGAGTACCCGTTTAAAAAATATTCATAGATTATTTTAAAATTTGTGGGTATCTGTGGATATCTGCATACCCATGAATATTTAAAAAGATATATATTTTATAAATTTTTTAAATAAAATTATAAAAATTATAATATAATAAAAATTAAGTTTTATTTTTAATTAAATTTAACCTAATAAAATATAATTTCAATTAAATTTAACTTAATAAAATATAAATTAAATTTTAATTTTAATTTTTTGCGAGTAACCACTACCTGTGGATATGGATAGTATAATACTGCACCCGACCTGTTTATAAGCGAATATTAAAATACCCGTTATCCAGAGATAATAAATACTCGTGGTTGCTAACTATCCACCACGATTTTATTCGTGGACATTAATATTTTTGTCATCTCTAATTTTAATGCATTCTAGATTAATTTTCGTCTTCAAAGCTCTTTTCACGATCAAAAGTAGGAAGATGTATTTATATGCTTTTAACCTTAACTTTGATATGAGACCTATTGAACGTATGATAACAAGTTCGTCAATTGACATAGTTTTCATCTAACTGAGAATATTCCAATCTCAAGTTCGTATCGATAGAGTCATCTATCATGAGATATTATTTGTTTTGCGATCTAAAATTTTTCTCATGATTTTTAAAAAAAATATATAAATAATGGAAAATTAGAGTCATATGAAATTAATAGGTGCACCAGAACATTAGTTAAGTGAAATTTTCTAAAAGACCAGACCCACATTATCCTTGCTAAATAACTGAAATATTATACCTAAAGGAAGGAAGTTATAGATGATAAAAGAAGAAAAAAAAATGGAATTTGGTGAATGAAGAAGGAAATAGAAAATAAAAATGTTATTGTGTTGTCGTTTGGCGTGTGATGCACATGGAGTGGGCAAGTGGGTTGCTCTGCAAGTTAATTAACATGCAGTGAGGATGAAGTACAAGTGGGTAGCCATGTCCCACACCTATCTTTTTGACACAAAGCAAGTGGCCACAATTTGGTTTTTTAAGGATTGTACTTTATGCCCAACTTGATTATATCAATGTTCCTTTTCCTATCCAGTGATTAATCCAGATTCTGCACCAAGAAAACAGGAAGAAAATTTAAGTTAAAAAAATGGTTGTTGAGTAATCTCAATCTTCAAGAAATCACTAGGGTCAACATCCCAAAACCAGTGCACAGCATGTTATGAAAACGTTTGAGACCATGAATATCAAAATATCAAAATAGACAGGAATTTCAATTTGTTACAGATAATTGAGCCATTTTGGAAGAATTATTAACTTGATATGATAATTTGTAACTGAATGATTATATATACTTTTCCCTACTAAAGAGGAAAAAAATCCTTTCTGCTATCACCAAAAGTTTGATGCTGCTTTTACCAAAGAGCATTGTCATGATTAAGTTCATTTTATAAGTTTTTTTTTTTCTTTTCAATCAACTCTTAATTGTGAATGCTGCACAATTTGTGCATTATTTTGTAATTTTTCCCTTATATAGGTCCCATTTCAGTCATAATCTTTTCTGAATTAAATAAAATATAAGATTAGAAAGTGAGTTGAGTTTTGAGGGAAATTTTGGCGACATAATTAATTTATTAGTGCAGAAGCAAACCGCGCATTCTCCACTAATAAAAATTCAAGAGCATAAAATTCTGATGCCGGACTGGATAGGTTTATGTGTGTGTGTATATGTATATATA
>Ga0214544_1002645_pt1 | contig 37564 bp, 28 predicted proteins | sample CNSS3metaG_FD_160074 | JGI IMG/M metagenome (GOLD analysis project Ga0214544, IMG submission 160074) | Root nodule microbial communities from cowpea collected in UCLA plant growth center, Los Angeles, California, USA - CNSS3 | ecosystem: Host-associated > Plants > Roots > Nodule | place: USA...
AAAGCATAAACCCTAAACTGAAACATCATCTTCTCTACCCTTACTAGCCACCACATCAGGAAGGGAATATAGGAAGATCCATAGAACAAACCACCGACAACAACAGATCGTGAGCAATGGTGACACCAAACGAGAGACAGAGACAATGCGATAGTGAGATGGATTCGCAAGAGACCAAGGAAGCAAGAACCAAGACAAAAGATACCAAGTCTAAAAGCCTAATTTGGTAAGTGAGCGCTAAAAGGATTTTGTTTTGCGAAAAAACTATTTCTTGTCGAACTCGCCAAATCGGAAACAAAATTGCGAGTTCGACCGATTCCACCTTCTATCCCACGATTCTACTCCAAAATTGAGTTTGCTTCCGAGTTAACTCGTAAGATTGAGTGAACAAAATTCATGAGTTTACAAGTTAATTTGCTAGTTTGATAACCATGATCAGAAGAGCTTGGCCATTGCCAACAAAATCCAATAAGGTCTTTCAACAGGATTAGTTTTTGTATATTTTAAGTGGAATTTGGTACCTAAAAGGAAACACCTGTATTTGGAAACTAGGTTTGAGATGAAGTACGCCCACTGTTTGTTATCATAGCCTATGGTTGAGTGGGTTCAGACTTGAACTACATAAAAAAATAAATAATTATTTTATTTATGACAACTACACCATTTACATTCTCATCATTTATATTTGTAAGAATAAATTGTTTAAAATAAAGAAATGAACATATGTTGCAGTGAATAGGAAGATTTTAAATATATTTTTTCTTAATCACTATGGAGATATTGGGGATATTCTTACCCTAATAATCTGCTATTTACAATATTTTCCCTCAAGTTGGTAAATGAATATCAATCATTCCCATCTTGCCTTGCCTACACGATCTTGGAATTTTTTCTGTCCACTATTTGAAGTCCGTTAGGGACATGAGTTGTGACCACAAGACCTCTATCAGGATCATTTTTTATGAAATACTTGTCAGTTTTAATATATTTGGTTCTATAGGATTATAGGTAATACTCATGACTAACTTATTATCACAATGCAATTCCATAGATTGATAATATCTCCTCGTAACTAAGTAATATCTTTTCATAGGTCAATCTTTCAACAAAAATAAAATGGATGAGTGGAAATAAGTAAGCAATACAATAGAAATTAAAGGTATTTGGTTGAAGAGCAATAGAGAAGATATATAGAAATGAATGAAAATAAGTTAAAAATAGTGTAATGGTTCCACCACTTTAAAAATTAATTCTCCTCTAAATCCCCTAAACTAAGCAAGACCAACCTATTTCCATCCCCTAAACCAAAAAAAGGCAAAAAAAGCATTAGGGACAACAATGATGCCTTTTATAAGACATTCTTGTTCTTGCTACCAGGGAGTACTAAGTGACATGATTTAAATGATAACTGCTTTGGAAATGTATGTTTTATGCTTGTGTTACAATCAATGGTTTTTCTTAATTCACGCCATGTTGGAAACAGAAATAAAACTGAATTTGCACTAAATCGTATTCCAAGTATGTTGATGCATTCACCTTCCTACTATAGAAGTGATTGTGCTAAGCGTAGTTATTTGAAAATTTGTGCATTTAGTATTATAACAATTATTGAAACAATTCTTCTTGTTTATTTTTATGTCCATGTGCAATTACCATTTTTGTTTCATGCGGTAGAGTAAACTCAGCTAAAGTTAATTGTTGCAGTGAGCTACTTGATGGCTCTTTGTGAAAGAGTAAACTCAGCTAAAATTAATTGTTGTTGCAGTAAGTTACTTGATGGCTCTTTGTGAAAGTGATCGAAAGAAGCAAGTTTTGGATGTGGTGAAGAATGTAGACATCAAGCTTTTATCTGCAGAATGTATTGTAAATATATTCCAATCATTAGGCAGGCTCCAACAGGAATCTGTTGCGGATGACATACTTTTGGATTTGAGAGCACGTGGTATGATTATGATCTTATTTTCTTCTTAAGTATTGTTGTTAGTAAGATACTAAATGCTTTACTAGAAGTGTTTAGAAGCTATTAAAAGATTATAGAGATTATAGAGAACTTCGCAAGAACTTCGTCAGAAATGTCATTGGACATTCTCTAGAGCTGTTGTCAGAGCTTTAGTTATTGCCACTGTCAGAATTGTTGCTGTTGTTGCCGTTGCCACTGTCAAAGCTTTTTGTCTTATTATTCTATTTTAATTAAGAGGGGCCTAAGGAATCCCTATTATTTACTTAAGCTTGACAACTCCACTAAACAATGTTGATCTTCTCTTTTTGGTAACTAGATTGTTGTCGCCAATGGGACTTGTATCCCAGTAACTTGACGTGGTATTGTTTTTCATTTACCATCCCTCAATCATAAAGTTGTTCTTTATGTTCCAAAACTTTCAATAATCTTATTTCCATTTAAAAACTAACTCATGACCTAAAGTGTTCTGTAACCTTCTTTCCCATTCATTGTGTTTTACAGGCCTTAGGGAGAACGATTGGAACTGTTGTTAAGGTACTATTACAGATAGTATCAATACACAAATAGGTATCACTTGTCCACAATCTTATACTAATTTTGAGTCTTCGATAGTATCAATACACAAATAGGTATCACTTGTCAACAATCTTGTACTAATTTTGAGTCTTCTCAAATTTGGCTTCTCCATCATCCTCTAGGGCATCCCTCATTTTCTATTCTAAGGTCTATGTTCCCTTCCTTAGTAATACAAAGAATGTCCATCCTTTTGATTTAGTTCATTGTGACGTACGGGGGCCTACATCAAACTATAGTAAGTCTAGTGCTAAATGGTTTGTCATGTTTATTGATGACTGTACCCATGTTACATTGGATTTTCCTCATGAAAGAAAAATATGAAGTATTTACTCTGTTTGTTAAAATCTTCCATCTCCTAAAAACACAACTTGGGAAGTCAATTAGACGTTTACAATGGGAAGGAATGTGTAAATCACGACATGTCTAAATTCCTTTTTGAAAATGTTGTTCATGAATTTACATGTGTGAATACACCACAACAAAATGACATTGCTGAAAGAAAAAATAGGCTTCTTCTTGAGGTGGCACGGACATATCTTTTCCAAATGAATGTCTCTAAATCATAGTGGGTAGAGGCTATCTTCACTACTACCTATCTTATTAACCGATTACCCTCTCGAGTCCTAGATGATCCGAGTCCCATTGAGTTCATGGAGTCCTATATCAAATGGATGTGTTGTGTATTTCCATATTCAAAGTTATTTCTGTGGATAGTGAGATCCTAGAGTTGTTAAATGCTTGTTCGTTTTGGTTATGCATCTATTGAAAATGGATATTGTAATCCTCCAAGTCAGAAGTTTTTTACCTCCATGGATGTCACTTTTGATGAAACTAAATCTTTTTACATACGTCATCAACTTCAGGGGAAAGTTCTTTTGAAGTCAAGTCCTTTGAATCTCTTGAGTCATTTTGCCCCTTTCATACACAAATTGTCTCATACTAATACTACTCTTGGTACTCCTTATACTTCTCGTAGCACATGTTGTGTGGATATCTCTAAGGCTACTCCTAATAAGGGCATCTCTGTTCCCGAGTCAAGGTTAACTCTAGAAATTAGTTGTGTTTGTGAAGCTACTCCTAACAAGGACATCTTTGTTCTTGAGTTAGAGACAAATCCAAAAATTAGTCATCTTGAGAATTTCTCACATAATATCGAAGCAGACAAAATCAACCTAACCTGATCTAAGAACAACACCAATCATCTAACATGGGGTAAGTGCTTCTTTTGGCACCCTTAAGCCTTTGGAAAGTTCCTTGGCAATTGATTGTGAACTTGACCATGATGATTTGCCCATTGCTTTGAGAAAAATAACTCGGCCTTGTACAAAGTATCCTTTTTCTCATTTTGTGACTACTAAAAACGTATCTATGCAGTGCTAGATTTTCCCCTGCTGTTGACGCAATTAGAGTCCCTACGCTAGTTCAAGAAGCATTGAAGGATTAGAATTGGGTTTAAGCCATGAATGAAGAGATGACTGCCTTTGAAAAGAACCAAGCATGGGAAATTGTTAACAGACCATTGGATGAAAGGGCGATAGGGTGCATTTGGGTTTATAAGTAAAATATAAATCTGATGCCACATTAGAACGTTATACTTAAGAAAGATACACAAGAATATTAAAATTAATTTGAGAGAGTACAATTGTAATAACTTGGGATCCACGAAAATAATGGAATTTGAAGAGATACACCTAGGAACTAGTTTCAACACAAAGAACATAGCACCTTTCAATAAATCCTATTAAAGACTATTTATTCTAACACTCCCTCTCATGCTGGAGCATACAATTGTATGTACTAAGCTTGGAACAAATAGATTCAATTTGATGACCCCTCAAGGTTTTTGTTAACACATCAACTAGTTGATTATTTGAGCCAACAAACTTCGTGTAGGTTTCCTTACACAACAACTTTTCTCAAATGAAGTTACAATCAATTTCAATATATTTAGTCCTCTCATGGAAGCCATATGGAGGGAGGGCATCCTGATTATCACAATGTATCTTCATCAACTGCATGTCACAAAAGTCTAATTCTTGTAAGAATTGGTTTACCTTTACAAGCTCACAGGTAAGGGAGGCCATTGGTTTATAATTAGCTTTGGTAAATGATCGGACAACAACATTTTGCTTCTTGTTTTTCCAAGAGATAACATTGCATCAAACAACACGCAATATCACAATAGACAACAATTTGGGTATTCCCTTATCTTCATAAAGTAGTTCTTATGCTGGAGCCTTTTTAAAATATCTTATAATACAAATGATAGCATTTGAACGATCAAAATAAGGAGTTTGCATGAATTGATTCATAACACCAATTGCAAAGGACAAATTTAGTATATTAGCAGTGAGATAATATGCTATTTTCTTAATACTTTGGAGATATTAGAATATTTTTTTTAATATATTAAGGATGTTGATGATGGATTGTTATGTGATGCAGATTATGATGAAGATAAAATTTCAAACTTCATTGTTAGTTATGCTCTTAGCATTCCAAATTTAGCGGTGAGGAACTTCTCATGAATGCTACTGGTAAATGTCCTTGATGCTGTATTATAATGTGATGCACTTTTTCCCGTGTACTTTTTGCTTCAATCCTAGGACCATATTTCTCATTTCCCGATATCTGACTAGAATGGCAGGCACCAATAAGGGGATAACAGGATGGCCACTATTCTAATATTTTATAAATATATATATATATATATATATATATATATATATATATATATATATATATATTAAAGAATTAATTTATAAGTTGAAAAACATAAAAGCTAAGTTATGAATTTATAATTTTGTAAGTCTTAATAATACTTGTTGAAATAAGAGAGCGGCAGGTTGAATCCCTAATCTGTTTTGAGCACATAGGGTTTTGTATTTATAAAATGGAAAATAGAAAGAGATGGACCTAAACTCGTTACATCTATCACTTCCCCTTAAGTTGATGCATATAAATTGTATGTACCAAACATTTTACAAATATAATCAGTTCTAAGTCCTCATAATGATTTAATAAACACATTTGCTAATTGATCACTGGAATTACTAGACTTAGTCTTAATTTTTCCAGATATAATATTTTCTTGAATAAAATGACAATCAACTTCAACATTCGAATAACATACAGTTCTAGCATGATTATTGTATCCATATAAAAAACCTTTTCTGGGAGAACCTTAAATGTATTTCAATATACGAATGACATTCTAATGATTTGCATGGAGAATTAAAAAAATTAACGCACCACACTATTTGCCAAAGAAATGTCAGGTTGAGTAACTATTAGATAGTTCAATATTCTAACTAATCTTCTATAGTTCATAAGATGAATGATTTAGTTTATGTGATGTATAACTTGAAGTCGAAAAGTAGAAAAATTCGAAAAATTGTTCCTCTACTATTTGATGACATTGAATAAGATGATGAATGGATAACTGAAGAGACAGATGATATTGTTGAGATTGAGCAAGCTGAAGGTGAAATTGATGTTCAAAATGTTCCCTTAGATGGACCAACAACAGATCCATAGATGCTCTTGATCTTGATAACATAACTTTTGATGCCGATGAGGATGCACATGTTTCATCAGGGGAGGAGTTGGATGAAGAGGGTGATGATGATGGAGATAATGATATCATTAGAGGATTAGAGGAATAAACATAGACATTTGATATTTGAATTTATGTTTTACAGTATTTGTATGAACTTGTTTATTTCAAATACTTTTAAGCTATATAATTTTATGGACTTGTTTGAATTAGGATATTATTTATATAAATTAAATATTTTTATCATGTGAAGTAAACTCTTACGAGTTTACGATTTGAGTTTACTGGGCTGTCACAAGTTTACGTAAACTCTCGAGTTTGACAACCTTGGTCCTGAAGGATCAAACATCAAAGCAGTAGAAGAGTCCATAAATATTTGTGGAGAGAGAAAATCATTATTGAAAGAGAGAAACAACTCTAAGAATAGTGAAAGTTCCAACAAACCCTAATCACACAATCAAAAAGAGGTTGGCGAGGCTAGTCAGATGATGGTGGTCACTGTCGTAGATGATACTAGACGTGTTGCTACACGTGGTGGGAAGTGCCAATGGCGATGAGAACTAGGGTGCTGCTTGGGGACATGTCAAAGCTTTGATTGGAGCAATTATTGCAGCATTGTGGTCGACTGGCCGAGATGAGCAGAACTGTGGTGTCACTAGCCAAATGATAGTAGCAACAATTGCGATGTTGATAGCGATAGCATGGTTGGGAGATCAGACTGGGTGGTTGTAGCATTGTGGTGGCAAAAAGCATAGGCTGAAAAAAAAAACTAATAATAGTGCTGAAAATTCCTAAAAAACAAATATAGCACCAATGAATCGTGGTGAAGAAAACTTGTGTGAAGAAAACTATATTTTAATTTTTAATAGGATGCTCTTTCATTCCTATATCATGTATCTTGTTTAGGAATTAGATCACACAAAAAATTATTTTTTAAATTATGTCCAACAAATTTCATAAAGTTAGAAGTGCTATAATAAGTCTGTGATGATGTGATGTGATTGATCTATATGTGTTGTTTGATAATATTGAAGGTCGAGGACATCATTGCAAAAGTCAATAATATGCATGAATTACTGGAACTCTTGCCTTCGTCGTCATCATATGAAAAGCTCATTTTACATTGCTGTGGTTTAGACAAGGTATGCCTCTTTTTATTCATCCTCATATTGTGGGCATCACTTAACTTGTAAAACCTTATTCATGAGAAGGAAAGAAGAGAAGAAAACAAACAAGAACGAAAATGATAACAAGATCAGTATTGAGTGCTCTCTTGAGATCCTTTTCAGAGCACTCAAACCTATTTCAATGCATCCATCCCATGACTTAAGCATATTCCAAAATTGAACAAATATAAACAGTAATCTGTTTATTATTCACTCCAATCGCACAAAATATCATTAAGTCAATTTATTTACTAAAGTTTTCTCCAATTCTCTCGAGAGCCTTTTTAGAGCACTCAAACCTGTTTCAAAGCATCCATCCCATGCCTAAACATATTCCAAGATTGAACAAATATAAACAGTAATCTGTTTATTATTCACTCCAATTGCTCAAAATATTATTAAATCAATTTATTTACAAAACTTTTCTCCACTTCTTTTTATTCTCTCCCACAATAATTGGCTTTTTTTCTTCATTTTCTATCACTAAATTTTAGATCATAAACATTCTAATTAGATAGGGAAATAAATAAAAAATATAAAGAAAAATAAATGCTTAGAGTTCATCTTAGATACTCTAAAATATTCTAAGATAATATTTTAGATATTTTTATGTTTCTAACATTATTTGAAATGCTAGAGTATTTTTATAACAGTATTTTTATATAGCCAACTAATTTTGTACATCTCTAATAACATTCATCCTACTCACAAAATATTTTAGGTCAGACAGAGTGAGATAACAGAAAATATTTGCCTTTCGTTTTTCAATGCAGGTGGGCGATGCTCTAGATATTGTTGAACAAATGTGTGATGCTGGCTTTAACTTGTCAACTGGCGTGTTACAATTCATATTACAAATCTGCGAGGAATCTTTTGAATATATTTTGGTATAATTCATCTTTCTTACATGTCATCTATTTCTTCTTTTTGATAATTTGCTCAATGATCTATTCATCTCTTCTCACAACATAAAAAAAAAATTTGGTCATAGATTCCCAAGCAGTCAATGTTGAATGTGTTAATATGCAGAACTATTTTGTTTTTAAGGTCCTTAGGGCTCAAAAGACAGACTATAGTCCAAAACTACCTTGCACAGGCGTTTCATTTACATTAGATGTAGACATGTGCTCTCAGAGGCATCATAGACATTAATAGTTATAGAATGCTTTGAAAACTAAACAAAGTATTTTGTTTTTTTTTTTCAATCGATTCAAACTTGTCTTTCACAAGAATGCATGAGTTTGCAAATAATATTTGCTCTCAGTAAATTAAGCCCTTCTAGAAATTATTTATCAGGCACATTTTGAACCATTTATACAATATGTCTAACATTATGAAACAATAAATCGCCAAGGGTTCTAGTAACAAGTCATTATAAATATTAGTAAATTAATTTCTTAAGCGATGTCTGGATGTACTATTGTATTGAAGCTATTATTTTTATTATATCATAATTATACAATTTATATGTATCGAACATGTAATACATTTGAATAATATAAAAACAAAATCTATAATTGGAAATTAAACATATCATTTTGAAGTGCATTATAGTCTCTATAATAATTATTTTCATGATGAAGGTCTATTTTCATGATTGAACCCTTTATCTAGTGAGAAAACGGCTTTGTTTGTAATAAACCCATACAAATGTCAATTTCTTTTGATTGTAATTTGGAACAGGTAAACTTCTTATTTGTTTTTCTTATAACCATCATTCTAGTGCGTGTTTAAAATGATCAATCGCTTTATTTGCCTTGGAATTAGAGATGAATGATTTTTGATAGTTTTTGTTTTATCCTTACAATAGATGGCATTATTTCACCAATGTTGTTTTTGAATATGTTGAATAAAAGAATGTGAATAGTATGATGCTTATTTAAACTCCTTAATCTAAATAATGTAGTCCATAAATGCACCCAAAATAAAACCTCTAACTCATGGAAAGGCATGAGAGAGATAGGTCAAAGTGAATAGTTCTATATGGAGACAGCTCACGAACAATCTAATTTGGCTAAACAGAACTGAAACTTAAGCTACGTCAATGACATAGCTTGTGCTTTAGCTTGTATATGATATAAATATAAATATATATAGAGAGAATGGGTTGCCAATGCGTAATTTTAAAATAATTGGCCATGGAGTCTCTAATACCACCTTACACTTTTCAACTTAAATGGCTTACAATTCAAGGGTGAATGAGTAGTTAATTATAATGAAATGGATTTATTTGTTCCCATTTATCTAAAATTGTGATGTTGGTTAGAAATGAAGAACTAATGTTTTACAATACCTTTGCCAAAGACTAGGTGACATGCAGAACATAAGATAGGAAAAAAAAGGTTATTGGACAAGAAAATCCTTCTTCATGCATAGAGATGGGAATTACATCATGGAGTTTATCTTCATTGTGCCCTTTCTGTATTTTCATGAAATTTCATTCTTAAAGTTGAGAAGTCTTCAATGTTTTTATATTTTAGGATAGCTTAATTCTTTTATGTGGAAATTGATTGTGTGATAATTTTTAATTGTTTTAAACCTTTATTCTTCATATTGCATTGATATCTTTCTTTTCTTCCATGCTTGACTCAAAATCAAGGTACATCGAATCCATTCAATAATATGTCGCTATCATTTGGCGTTGAATGGTGAAATATGCAGGTGCTTGGTACACTTTTGTGTGAGGATCAAAGATGTAAGTTGGATCTTTTATGTTTACATGGGTGCATGGGTGCTTGGTACACTCTAGAGATCTCTGTGCAATCTTTACTTTAGGGTTAAAGTTCCTTATATATAGAGGCTGATGTGCTGTTTGAAATGAATGAATTATATGAAATCTCTTATTCAGATTAATCTTTTTCAAGATGTACGTTTCCTGAAACATGATCTTAGTAAAGTCCTATAAAAGCTGAGGAAATTCTATTCCTTGGTATATAGTTTTTGTGTTTACAGAGTTATTGAATTACATTGTGAGAAATGACCTCATAATCAATTAACTTGAAATAGATACATGTTTGGATGAATGTTTGCAGCATTAATTTTGGTTAAAGTTGATTTCAAAGTTAAAAGGTCTATGTTATAATTTTTTTACCTTGAAAGCTAGTATACTGCAAAGTGTAAAATTGTCAACCTATCGCAAAAGCTACTTTTTATCGCTGTTGTTCAATTCAAGGGGGAAAAATCAATTTTGATAGTTCCCATTGTGAAATCAAACATACATACTTGAAAGTTGTTAGATGTTGTTAAGATAATATTAGATATTGTTAGTTACAATATTACGTGTATTTGGGCTTAGTCCATATTTTTCTGTGTATGATTCTTCATTTTAAATATATTATCCTATGTATATTTTCTACACAAGGGGAATTAATTATATACCTAGTTTTTCACTAGTTTCACAAAAAGTACAACTGGTGAACATTATTGATTGAATTCACTTGAACAATGCTCTAGGGTACAAATCACGGTGTATTTTCTGTATAAGAGTGGGATTTTCTATATAAGTAGGAAGTTTACTAACATTCACCAACTTGATTTTTGAAAGGGGTAAATTACTACAATTATTTAAAAATATGCCCAAGGTGTAAGTTATGGATGTAATTCTTCAAAAGAAGAAGCAAATGCATGTGTTTGTGTGCCTCTCTCTCTCCATATATATAGTTAAAAAAAATAGAAAAAAAGAAGAAGAAAAGAAATCGTAGTAGATAGGAATTCAAACTATCTGTAAACGTGTCAAATATGCAGCAAACTTATTTTTTGTTTACTTAATGCAGTTTGAAGGAGCTTACAAAATAATTGGTGACTTAGAGGAAATGAATGTTAAACTTAAGACAAACATGTACAATGCTATAATGGCAGGATATTTTCGAGAGGTAATATTCTTGGATTTTTAGGATATGTTTATCAGTCAAACACGCAACCATTTTTGCAACTAGATTTTAATATTTGGCATTAATATCATTTGCAATATGTTGCTATTTTTATCTTTTTCAACAATAAGTGAAAATAGCATGCTGACACACAATAACTTATTATCTTATATGCATATACTATTTTTTGAACTTTTTTTTCTTCATTATTGAATTTGTTTCAAATAATGCATTCCTTTTTTTCACCATTTTGATATTTTGTAGAAGAACATCAGTGCTGGGTTAAGGGTCGTGAAACACATGCAAGATGCCAATGTACCGCCTAATTCTCAGACTTTCTGCTATTTGATACACAATTGTGAAACGGAAGAGGATATAATGAAGGTACCTTATGTTGATGTCAATTTATAGTAATACATGAGTCGAAATTGAGCATAAACTCTTATGTTGATGTCAATTTATTAAATTTTGTGTTGTGTTCTTGTCAAATGGTTAACTTTTGACATTGACAGTCTCCAATGTTATTAGCCTTCTGAAAATTAAATGTAATATTCAATCATAGTTTACCTTTAGAAAGAAATCATGACCAATAACATGATAGTTTTGTCCGCACAAGAACTATCTCAGAAATGACTAGAAATACTGTTTGGGAAAAACTGCCCTGCCCACTTGGAGCCCTTCTCATTAGATAGCCATTAGGAGTTTTCAATAGAGACCATTTGTTTTCCCTTAATTTCATCCTCAAAGAGAAAGAGTCCATCAACTTCCCTACCACTGGCAATCATCCTCATCAAACCCAACTTAGAAAATTTGCAACGTGGAGGCAAAAATAGCCAGACAGTATAGATCATGTTAAACTACTAATGGACAAAATGTTACTTAACAAATTTGGGAGATACAGGGATGGAACCAACACCAGCAGTAGAAAAGGTACCACAAGAAATTCTTATGCTTTTGAGCCTGCACAATTTTTTGTGAAAAACCGTTTTGAACAATTTGTCACGTGGCCACTAGCTTTAGAATCAATGATCCAAGGGACTTCAGTATTTTGTTTAGTATAACAAAGAGTAAAAGAAAAGTAAATACCTTTTTGGGAAAGAGAAGAGTAGGGATGAAAAAAATCCGTACCAGTGGGTTGGATAAGAAGTGGATATATAAATGGGTATTGGCTGCTAATTTAAATGGTTTTTTTCTGTCTGCTTGCAATCAATGTTGGGCTGAGTATAGTCCTGCTCATACCCTAATATACATTTATTTAAAGAGTGTATTTTTTTATTGACATATATTTCATACAGAAGTTTTTCGACAATTTAAAGGATTTTCTTTTTGCTAGAAATGAAAAATCTTGTACACTTGTTGAATTAAGGGAGAAAAATTACAGGTTTGTGGGCTACTAGAGATAATATCACCACAGTTATTATTTTTGCAACTAGAGCAAATGTTTCATGTAATCGACTTGATGAGTTAGAGTGATTCCTTAGGGTAAAAACATTATATGATAGGTCTTTCATGGGTTTTTAACGGAAATTAAACTGATGGGCAATTTGGGAATATGAAGAACATTTTTCAGTGTTATGGATGAATTCATTTTGACTTGTCTTGCTGCAGTGATGGAAGTGCCATCTGCCGTAAATACTTTTTTATTGCTATGGCAAGGGGTGTAGGAGGAGAAATTTTTAGGTAGGGGTCTGAATCCACTATCTGATATCCGTTATAGATTTTATATAAGACAATGAGTCCAACATCAAAAGAAAAATATCCAAATGTACTTGAATATGAATATGCTAGAAAACAAGTACCTTTTGGTTTATCAAATTTTGAGGAAAATCTCATTTTCTCTATTTTATCTTGCCCTCTGTTTTCTTCCTTAGTCTCAGCTATGTGTGCCTGTGCTCCTTTTCTTTTTGTTGGCTCCTTTTGTTTCCCATTCCTTGTCATGATTCTAGGGAGCCCAATCCCTGCTGGGTGGCATTCCATGAATTTGGGATTTATTTCCCCCATTTCAGTTGTTGTGTTAACTGAATGTTTCATGCCTGCGGCAAGACAAAGGTAATGAATGACAAGATAAATCACGACAGCAATTAATCTTGCCTTCAAAGAGATAATTGACAACAATGAAGGTTGTCATCTAGAATTGTGGATTACTGAAAGCAGTGAAGGCTGTCATATTATATCACTCATATAGGATGTTTCGATGCACAATCAGAGGCAGCTCTCAGGATTTGAGTGCTCTAATACCATCTCAAATATTAGGGTAGAATCGAATTATTTTATTGCTGAGGTATATATACAAGATTGGAAAACTAATTTTGGAAATATTATAACATCACATAAAGTAATCAAATCCCTATTATTCTGGGATATAATTAGATCCCTATATTCATGGATATAATTAGATTCCTAGATTCAGGGATAGTGTTATAGACTTTAATTAAATATGCTAAAAATGGAATAAGAAAATATGATTGCTGACAATAAGTGATACAAATTGAAGTATCAGAGCATAAAAAATCTTCATATATATAAACTCCTCAAAACAAGAGTTAAGTCAATTGTTGAAGTATAAGAAAAAGTGTTGACTGAAACCATGTGTCGCTTTGAAAAGTGCAAGTGATTTATTTTATATTGAGAAAATAAAATCTATAGAATGAAAGACGAGATTTTATATTCTCTAATAATAAAGATTTGGTGCCACTTGCCATCAGTCCGCTATTAGACTATCCATTAATGTCTAGGTTCACGCTCAAGATATATAGGCCTTGGCGTAAGGGAAGTGTTTTGGAGATTCCACATTAATTAGAGATAAGACTAATTTATAGTATATTTAGTAGGTATAAACTTCACCTTACAAACTGTTTTTGTGAGGTTAAGTTAGACTTGAAGTCTACTGAATGTATGCATTCTTGTAGCTTTATCCATCCACTTTTGATGACTTGATGTAATTGAGATTTCATGTTAACTGAAGTTCTGAAGTTTAGATTCGATGTATGGGCATTTTTAGTTGCTAATGACAATATTTTTTCGTAGTATTGTGATGAAATGAAGCAATCTGGAATTCAACCGACAAAGCAAGTTTTTATGGCCCTTGTTAATTCATATGCAGCTTGTGGAAAATTGGAGAAGGCAAAACAGGTATGAGTACAAGCAGAAAACCTGGCATTATGCTTACTGGACTAAAAGGGTAATAGAGGCATTGTGCGTGCTTTAAATATCTAGCTGATAGAACTTGCATTATCATGAGTAACTGCGTGTAGATTGTCATGTTTGCAGTTATGACTGCTAATGCTTACAAGTAATTTTATCTGACTAATTTGATCTAATTAACCATAAATAGTTTCTGAACTCACATGCCTTGGGATTGACACTGAATTCCTTTATGGGATTGTTTCATTTCTATTTTAGCCAACTTTGATTCTGCTTTACTTTTATAATACCAGCTGTAGCTTAAGTATAATAGAAGCTTTTTCTTTATTATTCTACATATTCTTAGTCTGATTGATACTCGATAATTATTCTGCATGCCTTGTTGAGATACCTCACTGACTATAAATGTTGGAAAAGTAGAGCTTATAAAGGCTTGAGCAATCCTTACTCCTGAGCTAGCTTTTGGATTTAGTTTGATGTTACTCAAATTTCATATGGTATTAAAACCTATCAGAGTTGATATTTTGACAACCGCCATGACTTGTTCCTAGTGTTGCCTACCTAGCTCTATAGTTTTTCTAATGCAATACAAAGAGGCCCTTTTGACAAACCCAATTATTCAAATGCTTCTATGCATAGGGGCATGTGTTGACATCCCACATTAATTACATACATTGAAATAAAAGAGCAAGGCATAGACTTCTCTCTGACTTCTCTCATTGGGCAAGAGCGTTGTTCGATAAAACCCAGAATTTGCAACATAATGCCCTTCAAACACCAACACTAATGTAAAACAACGTAATTGGAACAGAAAAACACAAAAATAAATGATTTTCACGGTCAAATGCAGAAATACTCAATTTAAAATGAAAAACACGAAGAACACAAACATTCAAAATTTTAGGGTTTTCTTCATATGACAGAAAAAATAAGATAGATGAAGAAATTCAAACCAGAACCAGGTCAAAATGATACGATCCTATTTAGGAAAGAATACGATAAAAGATGTATAAATCAGAAAATACCAAAAGATGTAAAAGAATGCGAAATAAGACATAGATAAATGACACTACATTTAGCATATTGATAAGTCAAAGATGATTTGCCACAAAATTCAATCTTTGATATGCCCTTTGATATGGCGGTGTTCTGTAACAAGCACTTGGGGCAGGCAGAATTAACCAAACTAAACTGTCAAATAACTATTATTATACTAAAAATATTGAACTATTTACAATGAAAACTGAACTGAACCATTTTATAGTTCAGTTTTAAAGAAATGAACCTCTAATGATGCAGTTTACTTGACTGTTCATTAACTTAAAACTACTTCGTTGATGAAACATAAACATATAGTAACATAGGCAGGAACTATTTTACAATTTTTATTCATTGATGAACATTAACTTAAAACTAGTCTTTTCCATTACTATTATTTGAATGCATTTTCTTTTTATAGGTTTTTCTTTTTCATTATCAATTAGCGGGATATCAAGGATAAAGTAGGATAACGTCACATGTGATAATTTGTATAGTATATTATTATATATTTTTAAAATAACATAATATTAACTTTTACTCGTAGTATATTTGAACTTATTGACATCTTATTGCTTTTTTAACACGATTATTTAACGTGCATTAGTTAATTTTTCTAATATTTTTTTTACTTGGGTAAATGTAAACTTATAAATCTCCTATGTCAAGCCTCACTTTCATTTTTAATGTAGTCACATTTTGTTCTATCCTGTGACCGGTATTTTTTAATACACTGAATTATAAATTAATTTTATTTATGATATCATAACTTATCCATTGATTTTTTGGCAGTTTATATATATATATATATATATATATCAATCATAAATTTCCAACAATTAAGTTAATTAATCAGAAAACTATTTTCTTACAATGTCACAATTGTAAAATTTGAAATCAACATCTTATTTATATTATTTAAATTCTATAACAAAGTTAATTTAATAATTCTACATTTTTTACGTGTTTATCACATTATTTGTAGTTATTGAATTTGGAAGATAATCAACAATAATAAACTAAGAGAAAAAATAACTTGGTTCACTTTGCCTGAACTAATTATTCAGTACAGTTCATTCTGTCCACCCCTAACAAGTACTAAGAATGAAAAATAATTTTATATAATGACCAACCAAGGTGTCTACATCTTTTTGTCCCTATATATAGGCACAAATGTTAAGCCAACTAAGAAATCCTTAAAGAAAGCCAAAAGACATCGGGTCTGAAAATAACTTAGAAATTCAACTCTTCTCCTAGGGAGTTGACTCGCCCACAGACAGTTACAAACACTTAAAACTAAAAGAAAATTACAAATACTTTTAATTGCATAAAACTATTCTATAATTTGTGCTCCAAGCTATGATATTCATTTTTTTAATTCCAATAATTCCTCCTCAAATTCTTGTATGGGATTAGGAGATAATCCTCTGTCATAATGTGTATTAAGCACATTGATTTTATACATAATAAAATACAAAAGGATGGACCTAAGCTTGTTACATCTATCAACATATATTGGCAAATTAGATCTTATAAAGGTTTGGGAGCAATTCTCACCCAATACAGGCTCTACACATAATTTAGTTTTACTTGGTAAAAATTTGCCTATTTATTAGTTTCTTCAATATTGGTGTAAAGCATAAGTTGTATTTCATTTTGCAGGTACTTTTGGATCCAAACATACCAGACAAGAACATAAATGAAATCAAGAGTGTACTTGTCGCAGCTCTTGCATCACATGGGCAATTATCCGAGGCTCTTCTTGTCTATGAACAGATTAAGAAAGCTGGACATAAGTTGGAGCCAAAAGCAGCTACCAGTCTGATTGTAAGGTTTTGTAGTAGTGTTTTTTTAATCATCTACCTTCAACATTATAATTAATTACTGACATTCTTAGGAAGAGTTGACTCAACACAATGGGGAGTTGGATAGATTGTTACTTCTACTCAAGGAAGTGAGTGATCTTGACTATTGGGTTGATGGCTGCTTCAAAGTCATCGTGTACTGTGCGCGGAACAAGAATTTGAGGTTTGAGGTTTTTACCCCTCCCGCAATGAATTTTAGTGTTTTGAAGTTGTATTCTTTAAGTTGCTTATCTTCATACTCTGATCTTATGGTTCAGTTCTACTATTCTTTTGTTCAAACAACTCAAGGATACGTTTGGAAATGATGAAATGGTAATGGAAGCCCTTTTTGACGGAGTGAGTTCTTTGTTCCCTCCTAGTTAACTTTTATAAACTTAATATTACACCAGGATACTGATATAATTTGTGAGTTTGAAACTCTTTTGGTGTGACTTAAAATCTGACCTTAAATACCAATTTTATAAGATTAAGTTAGACTTAAAACCTATTGTCTAAAATAATATCAAAGTTTATCCTAAGAAGGTTTGGTGGGTCTATTGTGCTATATGTTTATGAGGCTCACTTATTTCTCATACTCGAAGATGTCCAATCCTTGCATGAAAGGGTTATTAGAGATCTTACATCGACTAAATATATGATCAAATTATAATATATAAGTGGATGCAAACCTTATTAAGTTGGTTTTAAATTTAATATCTTGCTAATGTGAACTGTGTGTCTGTAGGTATTTTCTGCAATTGCAGAATCAGAGTCCACTCATTTACAGATTGGCCTAGACTTGCTTTGGGCAATCAAGGATGAACTGGGCCTTTGGCCGTCACGGCAATGTCTTGATTTTCTTCTAAGTGCTTGTGCCAATGCTGGAGATTTGAACAATGCTCGCCTGATTTGGAGAGAGTACGAGATTGCTGGGTTTCCTTACAATGTATTAAGTTACTTGCGGTAAGATGTTAGCCTTCTCTCCCTCACCCTGTTATAGTTTTTACAGTTTTTATCTTTGCCTCATGGTTGTGGCTTTTAATTATTTCCAAATGGATGTAGAATGTATCAAGCACTTTTGGCAGCTGGAGATGTTAGATCTGCATCCTTCATGCTTAAGAAAATTCCACGAGACGATGCTGAGGTTTGTTCTGTCATCATAGCATGTCAGGAAACATATTGTGCTCTTGATTCTCTAGGAGAGAAGAAAAAGCAAGGAGAAAGTAAAGGAAAAAAGAGCAAAAAAAAGAGCAAGACCTGAATACACCAGTTCCAGTGATATGTGTAGGGTAGGGGAAAGAGTGATGCCTAATTTTTTGTGTGGCTTTAGACATGTGCTTCACAAGAGTGATGCACCTCATGATGTATCCATTTTATGCTTAACATATTTCCTACAATCGCTCTTCCATACTTTGCACCTTTTTGTCATACAAAGTACTTTACCCTGATAATTAAGTCATTGATCGTCATTGAAGATGTTGATTCCGTTATAGATATGATTTGATCTTAGTAAGTAGAAAATATATATAGCTAAAAGTTAGGGAGATTTTCTTCACTATTAGCCATCATTAGATTTCATTATATTTTTGGAATGATTATAAACAAAAGATTTATGTGTGATTAAACACATAATTTACAATAGCGCATAGCAATAGAATGTAGGTCCATAGCTTGGCTAAATGGTAGTTTTTGTTTCTCACGCTGTAAGCTTGTATCCCATTTAGTAATAGCATTTCATTTGCAGCATGAAAAGGTGTTTTTTGAACATGAAGTCTGGTAACTGTCACTACTAGTACATGATAAACATCTTGAACTTATTATTTGTTTACTTTTATTAAGGAGCTAGAATTTAAATTTAATTCAATTTTTAAAAAATAGTTCAATAAAAAAGATTTATATTTATTTGTAGATTACAATTTAAGTCGTATATTCAGAATCTGCATAATCTTAATAAAAGCTTTTTCAGAGTTTGACCGATGATGTGATGTAATTCATTGACCCATGTTTATGATTTCCCTGGTTGGCCTACCGAAGGTTGTAGAAGATACTAATTTAGAGATGACCAACTATAATTTATACTGGATTTTACATCATAAGTTGCACTAATTCATTGACATGTTTCATATTTGCGTGGTTGACCTACTACATACTGTAAAAATGTTTTAATGTTGTAGTTTTCTTTTCAAAACAATAAACTTTTTTTAAAAAAAAAAAATTTAACTATGTGTAAGATATAATTATAATCAACTTTTGACGAGGTTATAAAGAATAATAATGCAATTTCAATTTAAAAATAAATATGTAAGTAAATAAAATACAATTAATTAATGTAATAAAAAATCGCAATAAATATTAATTTATATATACACATTTCAATAAGTAATTATTATACTAGATAAGAACGGCATATTTTAAATTTAACTGAACATTTTTAAAAATCTTATTGTTTTAAAAGTATGGTTGTAAATTAAGATATTAAAATAATTTCAAATGTATATAATAAATAGAAAAATTAATATAGAATTTGATAAATGTACAACAAGTTTATCCTTGTTTTATAATGATTATTGCATTAACTAAATATAATATGCAATTTATTTTATTATTATTATTAATAATAATAAGTAGCATAAAGTGTAGTTTTAATTCTCTATCTTTCTAATTATTTTAAAAAAATGTCTTATTAACGACTAATTTTAGTAACCAAAAGTTGTTAGTCATTATAGTGACCAATTTAAATACCAATTTTAAAATAAAAAATTACTGGTTACTAAAATAATCACTATTATAAATAAAAAAATTATAATTGATCATTAATTAATTACTAATTAATTGGCAATAATTTAGAAACCACTTTCTTTGGTAGCAAAAATCTTGGTAGCTAATGTTTTTAATTACTAATTTTCTTTAGTAGCTAAACATTGATAGCTAAATTTTAGAAACTAATTTAGAGATCAATTATAATTTTTTACTCATAATAGTGACTATGTAGTAGTCAATAATTGTTTTTTTTTTTATAAATTGGTGTCTAAATTGGTCACTATAGTGACTAATAACTTTTGGTCACTAAAATTGATTGTCAATAAGATATTTTATTGTAGTGAATTTAGTCAATCATCTTTTGTCAATTATCTTCCAATTTAGTTCTTTTATATGTTAAAAGTCAATCGTGTTAGTCTTTTTTATTATATTTGTTACATTTATCTTTAAAACCATTGACATTTTAAGTTGATAATAATTGTACAAATAAAAGACTTAATTACTCCATTTGGTCATTGTTTTTGTCAAGAAGTATCAAGTCTGATTTTCAGTTTTTTGTCTCAATTTGGTCTTAAATTTTTTAATTTGATTCAATTTGGTTCCAATTTTTTTTTTAAAAATGATTTAATTTGGTTAGTTTACCACACGATGTTAAAGAGTGTCACGTGTTTATTTATGTTTTTTTTTTTAATTTTTTAAATTTTCTGTTATTTTTTTTCTTTTATTAATTTTTTTAATTCTTTATTTTTTACACATGTCACATTACAATTGTGTCACATGGTACGATCAATATGATGTGGCAGTAGTAGTGTGACATGACAGTGCCATGCGGGTAGTCTCAATTTGATCTCTACAATTGTTTTTTAAATTTAATTTTGTCCCAATTTTTGTAAAAATGAAGCAATATCGTCCCTCTTTGGATTGAGACAAATTTATTTGTTGTAGAAATCTTATGCTGGTATTTTTATTAAAAATAACATTTTATTAAATATTTATGAGCTAGTGTCCAACAACCCTTTTATGGTTGGCTATTTTGGGCCCGAGTTAGGGTTCTTATGGGGTTCATTTTGACTCCTGAATATGGTATGATAATAAAATGTGTAGAATTATATAGTGGTGAGTCTAATGTATGAATTATGAATATGCACCAATGTTAAACTTGAATTAGTTTGAGGTTTTGGGATGAATGAATGTTGCAGGTACTGTCTTGGAGGTAAGTTTAATGTGGCATGAGTTGGAAGCATGGTTGGGTTCTGTTGTGAGCTTTCCATGAACATGAATGTTCCGTTGTTTTATTCACATGTTGAGAATATCATTATTGGTGAGTGCATGTATATCAATATAGATGGAATTGATCCGTATGTATATGTAGTTTGTGCAAATGAGTCATAATTAGCTATATGAATATGCATTGAGGTTTCCTGGATATTGCTATTTATGAATCCTAATATGAGCATGAAGGATCCTTTGATAACTTGTATGTATGGTCAAATTCAAGGGTGCAAATTGTGAATATATGAGTGATTGTTCATGATTGATGCATATGATTTGTGATGCAAATTGAGGCATGTTAAACTGTAAAAATACGCAATTGGTATTCTGGATGTGTGTCTGTGATTATTTGGGTGTGTTAAAATGGGTTTTGTAGTGCCTAAACCAGTAAAGTTGCGTTACTGGTGTTTTGTATTCCTTGTGGAGATGGTCTTTGGTTTAGGATATGCTTGCATGGATTACGAGCAGGGAGGTTCGTAATGGAGTTTGAAACACGTGATTAATACAAACAAGGAGGTTCGTATTGGATGTACTCTTATGTAGGGATATGAGCGGGGAGGTTCGAATGTTTAGTGCTCACACTTGAGTGTGTTACGAGCAGAGAGATTCATAACTGGATGTGTTCACACAAGTTAGACTATGAGCAAGGAGGTTCGTAGAGGTTGGACTACGAGTGGGGAGATTCGTAGACTTGGACCACGATCGGACAGGTTCGTGGAAGCATATGAAATCCTAAAGACAGTGGTTGAGTATGTACTAAGCTCCTAAGGGTTATGAGCCTAAGGTTGCTTATGTACCTCATGGTATAAAGGTGTTTAAAAATGAGAATCTGGTTAAGTTATTTTGGGTGAGGTGTCTATATTATTATTTATGCATGCTTATTCCTTTTTAAGCTCACCCTTTCTATTTGTGTACGGCAATGATTGTGTGACTTGTCACTCGGGAGAAGATGTAATTCCAGGTGAGGATGGCGATGCGTAGAGCGAGAGCTAGCTATTGGGATTTTGTTTTAGAACATGTTTTAGCTATTTTTTAATTTCCTTTTTATTTAGGCTTTGGATTTTGGATTATAATAAAATAAATAATGAAGTATTGGCATTTTATACTCGATTCAAGTTTTACTTTTCCCGCACTTGAGAATGATATCAAATATTTAATTTTATTTTAATTATATATTTGGCTTTATCAAGTAATATCCTCTTAGGGACATTTGGTATCAGAGCTTTTGATTTCAAAAAGATTTTTGGGGATTTGGGAAGTGAGTTTGTCGCATTTCGGTTGCGAGACTTGTGTGAATTGATTAGATTGTAGAGTCTCTTTTAATGAGTCTATATTAGTCTGATTGTTGTTAATGCTTTTTCTTGGTTGTGATAGTGTTTTGGTAAAATGTATTTCAGAACTAGAAAATGACACGCAAGAGAGTTTGACCCAATGCTAATAACTCGGCAAATGAGATTGTTTAGGTAATCTACCGTCTGGTTGATGCCATGCAGCAACAACCAGTGGTGTTGCCACAACCCGTGCCACGAGTGGCTACATGGATGACTTTATAAGATATAAGCTGGTCAAGTTCAATGGCAAGGCCACTCTTGATGACGTCGATGCATGGATTAGGGAGTGCGAGAAAATCTTTTGAGTGACTGCTTGTATGGAGGCATATAAGCTCACTTACGCTACCTTTCTATTAGTGGGTGATGTAGAGTATTGGTGGGTAGGGATGCACAACAGATGTAGACCAGAGAGGAGGAGGTGAACTGGACAAATTTCAGGATGAGGTTCTTGGAAAAGTACTCTCCAGATAGTGCTAAGCATGATAAGGAGGCTGAATTCCTCACGCTACAGTAGTGGAATATGTTAGTGCAGACATATGTGGACAAATTTTAATATCTACCGAGATTCTACTCGCAAAATATCACTGAAGAGTGGCGTTGCAAGAGGTTTGAGAGGGGCTTGAGGCACGAGCTACTGATATTCCTCGTACCATTGAGGATAAGAGAATTCCCTATCTTCGTGGAACAGACCAAGACTATGGAACAACTGGAGATGGGACCAAGCTGGGTGGTCAGACCACAAAAGAATCTCTTTGAGGCAAGACAACAAAAGAAGCCCTATAATCGCTCACACATGTCAACTCAGGGGTTACAGTGCTTCTAATGTGGAAGAGCACATCTTAAGAGGGATTGCCCTAGATTTGCTGATAATCCTAAGGGCAATGTGGGTGGCCATAAATCTTTTGTGCGTGATCAGTCGAGGTACTTTGCTAATAGGTGTCCTAATAAGAAGACAGTTGTTGACCATGACCTTAGATACCTTCGGCAGAGAGGCCTAAAGCTGTTGGACGGGTATTTGCCATGCGAGTACTAAAGTAACATAGTCAGGTAATCTTATACAAGACACATGTTTACTGTTTGGCCAGAGTGTAGTTGTATTGTTTGACTCAAGAGCAACACACCTTCATATCTAATGAATATGTAGGAAGACTTGGTTATCAATGCGTGATTTCGGGTGCAAGTTAGTAGTATCGACACCAACATCTGGGCAAGTTTCAACCAATTCAATTTGTGTTGGATGCTCCATTGAAGTGGCAGGTCGCATGTTCAAGGTGAATCTTATATGCTTCCCTTTAGAGAGACTGAATGTGATACTAGAAATGGACTAACTGTCTATCAATCATTTGTCATTGATTGTGGACGGTGCAAAGTGGTGTTTCCAGAAATAGAAACAGATGGAGTAGAGTTAATGTCAACTCAAAAGGTCTTGAAGGAACTGAAAAAGGGGAGCTACTTGTTTCATGGTAGTATCTCAAGCAGAAAAGAAGAGCATAGAAGGGCAAATCCATAGCATACCAATGGTAGAAGAATATGTTGATGTGTTTTCAAATGAAGTTCCTGGACTACCGCTAAGTAGAGATATAGATTTCACCATTGATCTAATCCCTGAAACTAGTTCGATGTTTGTTGCTCCATACAGAATGACACTGACAGAATTGGAAGAACTCAATTAAATCTAAGAATTATATTTAATTTATAATTAAATTTACTAATTTATAATTAAATTTAATAATTTATAATTAAATTTTAAAAATAATTAATAAAAATATTAATACAATATTGATATAAAAATTAAATTTGATCTCAATTTGGAAGGAACACAATTACTCTATCATGCCAAAAATTGGGACTAAATTAAACAAAATAAGATGACAGAACCATAAACTAACACGTGTTGCTGACATTGACACGTGACATGATGCTAACTTGAAACATAGATATTTTTTTTTTCAATCTTATAAAACAAAAATAATTAAAGAAACCAAGAGGTGACACATGACATGCACTGTTTACCTATGTTAACCATGTAAATAACCATAGAATAAATGATCAAATTAACCAAGATTAGAACGTAACTGATGTTCAACGAAAATAGAAATTAAATAAAAAAAACTAAAATAGAGATAAAAAAGTATTTTAAACCGAAAAAAAAAACATGTAAGCTTGGTGAAAGTAACACAATGGAGAAGGTGAAGAAATTAGAGAAGACGACCATTCTTCTCTGCACATAATGCCACGTAACAACAATAACAACCATCTCAGAAAAGGCAAGGAAAAAAACTGGAAGCAATTATAAGATGTCAGAACCTACCAAAACCAGGTCAACAATAGATTGCAATGAGAAAACACTTATCCCCTATGTGTGTTTTCAAATTAAAGAACACAGAAAACACTAGAACCATAATGGGTTAGCTATTCTGCTTTTTATGGGACTGAGTTTAATGTTTGGACCCTTCTTTTGTTTTCAGCTACTTCTCCATGATTACATAGTCGAAAATGCGTGAATGGTCCTTTCTCGTGCAACTGTGAGAGTGGATGGATGAGATTTATCATGCAGCTTCATATTCCAAGTGAAAAAGAATTGGATTATGTTTAGATTAAAAAAATCCATAACATTACTTTTGACATTTGACATAGGTACGGGTTGAAATTTGAGGGGTGCAGTAAGCAATTGCCTTATATTATTCTCGTGGTTGAAGAAACAACTATTCATAAAGCAAAAGGTAAGTCATGGATGGGAATTAAAAATTGATGAAAGCAATTCCGAGGAACCAAAGTGGGAGAAATTTCCAAGTAAAGACCAACTCAACGCCCACAAGACTCTGGTCAATTTATATTTCTTCAATTGTTTGTCCATACTTCGCATCTTAACTGCTCAGTCACCAAGTTTGCTTCCACTTTTGTTACTTGCAATGCCTTCTAAGGCCATCATTCAATGCAGTTCTTCTTCATCGTCTCAAGTCACAAGAATATATGATGTGTTTGTGAGTTTCCGAGGTGAAGACACTCGCAACAACTTCACTGATTTTCTCTTCCAGGCTCTTCGTAGAAAAGGTTTTGATGCCTTCAAAGACGATGCGGATCTCAGGAAAGGTGAATCCATAGCACCAGAACTGCAACAAGCCATTGAAGGGTCTCGCGTTTTCATCGTGGTCTTCTCTAAGAACTATGCTTCCTCAACTTGGTGCTTGCGTGAACTTGCACACATTTGCTATTTGGTTGAAACACCAGGAAGACATGTTCTACCTATTTTTTATGATGTGGATCCGTCAGATGTGCGAAAACAGAGTGGCTATTACGAGAAACCCTTTGTCGAATTCGAAGAAAGATTTAGAGAAGATAATGAATGGATGGAGGAAGTGCAGAGATGGAGAGAAGCTCTCACACAAGTTGCCAATCTCAGTGGCTGGGACATTAGAAATAGGTAAGCAATCTTCTCTCATTTATTGATATATCTAAATTTACTTCGTATAATGAAGACTATAAAAGGTGCACTTAGCTATTCATACCATAGATATATATTTTATCTTCTAAGAAACTTCTTGCTCATGGCTTTCTTGAATTGATATCCTAGAAGAAGTAACATAATAATCTATTGGTTCTCTAGGGTGATGATTACTTGACATTTCTTATTTTTATTAAAATGGCAGGCCACAATATGAAGGGATTGAAGTAATTGTTCAAAAGGTGACAGATATATTGGGTCATAAATTTTCAAGTCTTCCAAATGATAATCTAGTTGGGATGGAATTTCGTGTTGAGGAATTAGAAAAATTCTTATATTCGGAGTCAAGTAATGAAGTTAGAGTTTTTGGAATCAGTGGAATGGGTGGAGTAGGAAAGACAACTCTTGTTCGTGCTTTATACGAAAGAATCTGTCATCAATATGATTTTACTTGTTATATTGATGATGTGAACCAGATATATGGAGATTCTAGTACATTAGGTGTACAAAAGCAATTGCTTTCTTGTTCTCTAAATGAAAAATATGAAGAGATTTGCAATGTTTCTGAGGGGACTTATTTGATATGGAAAAGGCTACAACGTAAAAAGGCACTCATAGTTCTCGATAATGTTGATGAAGTTGAACAACTAAAGGTTTTTAGTGGGAATCGAGATACTATGTTACGTGATTGCCTAGGTAGAGGGAGCATAATCATCATAATTTCTAGAGATGAACAAATATTGAGGATACATGGAGTAGATGAGGTTCGCCATGTTCAACCACTAGAGGAAGAAGAGGCCGTTCAATTATTTTGTAGACATGCTTTCAAAGCTAATGTTATTATGAGTGATTTTGAAAAGGTGACAAATTAGGTACTGTGGCATGCTCAAGGCCATCCTTTAGCAATCGAAATATTGGGTTCAACATTATTTGGTCTAAGTGTATCACAATGGAGAAGTGCATTAGCTATGCTAAGAGAAAATAAAAGTAAAAAGATTATGGATGTGCTGAGAATAAGTTTTGAAGCGTTGGATTCTACAAACAAGGAAATATTTCTAGACATTTCTTGCTTTCTCCATAATTATAAAGTGGAAGATGCAGTAGAAATTCTAAATTTTCGTGGATTTTATACCGACTATGGCTTGCAAGTTCTCACAAATAAATCACTCTTGATCATTGAGGACGGGATAATTAAAATGCATCGCTTGTTGATCGATTTGGGCCAGTCTATTGTTCGTGAAATATCACCTAAAGAGCCAAGAAATTGGAGCAGAGTATGGAGCTGCAAGGATCTACAAAAAATACTGTCCAATAACATGGTATAATTGTTTTTAATTATAAAATTTTATTATGTTCACATTTATCTAGGATATACAATATAGAATTTTTGCTATCTTGTTTAACAGAAAGTTTCAGTGTGTTCCTTTTGAGTTTTACTAGTTTTAATTTTGGTTCCTTAAGGTTTCTATATTTAACCAAATTGGTCCTTTAGGTTATTACACCAAGTTTGGTCAACTTGATGATAAATAGTCTCTTGGTGTACCAGAGTAACAGTTCAATTCTCTGGTGTCCAAATTTTAATTTTATAGTTGTCAAATGATTATTAAAGATTTTTTAAGCAGTATTTGGAGGCATCGATAAGTCTATATTTTCTGACTATTAACACACAAACTCGTCAATCTTTAAAATGTTTGTGAATGCACTACTGTAAGAAAAACATAAATTAAAAACACAAATTATCTTCCTTTTGTTCTAAGTTTTTATATAGGCAACAATTTTATATATAGATCTTTGCAACAACAAAAAACTAAATGAGGTATGAATAACAAGCTACTATAGCTGCACAACACACAAAAAGAAAATCGCATATGTTGGAGTTCTTGTGATGATTCAAAAACTAGTCTCACTAGACAAATTTCAAAAGATCATGAGGCGGCCAAAAAAAAAATCAAGGAAGCACGAGATACTTTTCAACAAGAGTTTGAAGCATATTCAAAGGGTGTGAACAATCAAACTTCAATCTCTTGAGAGAGATTTTGAAAATGAGAAAAGTGAAAGAAAAGGAAAGTTTGAATGAATATTCCAATAGATTTCTAAATTAGTGATTGAATGAAGTCCCATGGAGATACAATTGATTATTGATGAGTTCTTTAGAGGTGATACATTTGTATGTGGTGGAGGAAAAAACCCACCTAGATCGAATGCTTGAATAAAGTCAAGTCATAATGTTTAATTGCAAAGCGTTTTTGCTTGTTTAAAAAAGATTGTCACTTTCACAATCAATAACAATTTATTTGTTAAGGCAGAATATGGTGAAGGAAATTTGTTCTTAGGTTGTTAAAAGACTACACGAGAGCATAAGAACATATGATATTTGGACAAGGGTGCAATAGTCACATGATACAAAAGCTTTTGTTAAACATGAAATCCTCATTTGCATCACAAGTTAAATTAGGTAATGGAAAGTAAAGGGAAGAAGACAAAGACAACATTCGAGTTACAAAAAAACAATGAGATAAGGTAATTCATGACACTCTTTATGTACAAAAACTAGATGAAAATATGTTGAACATTAGACAACTTTTGAATTACGAATATACTTTTTCGAATTGAGAATCGAGAGTGGAGAATTGAGAATTGAAAGAAAACTCAACTTTGTGGCAAGATAAAACGGTGACTCTTGTCCATGACACAAGAGACTTAGGTAGGTAAATTGCAGTGATCTTATGTTGTTTTCTCAAAAGAACATAAACTTGTGTTGTTTGAGAAAGAAATGCCTAAAGAGTTTTTTATCCTGAAGGATGTTAATACAACAATTTGCATGCTGAATAGATACAACATAGCCTTTTGTGAACCATCTTAAAATTTTTGGGTGTGTTTTTATGCTCAAGTTCCCAAACCAAAGAGAACAAAGCTTGAACGTGGGTGATATATCTTTATTTGTAATAGTTTAGGGACAAAAATGTATACAAATACTTATAAATGCTCTAACGTTTTCTTTCCACTTTCTCAATGTTGTAGCCAGCAGAAAATCTTGAAGCCGTAGTTTTTAATGAGTTTGAATTCTGTAAAGGAACCTTGAGCGCCGATGCGTTTTCAAACGTGAGTCATCTTAAGTTGCTCAAGATCAATGGTCCATATTTTTCAGGAAGCCTGGACTATCTTCCTAGTGAATTAGGATATCTATATTGGACTTGTTATCCTTTTAAGTCTTTGCCACCTCGTTTTCTACCATACAAGCTTGTTTCATTGTCCCTGACTTATAGCCATATCGAGCAACTATGGCAAGATACAAAGGTATAGTTACGTATTGTTCTTTTCTGATTTTATATGAATAATCAAAGTATCTAAGCTTTATGATTGTTTTAAAAATTCGATATGTTATGCTATATGAATGTTATAATATATATTCACATGCCATTTCAAGAGATGTATCATTCAACCTGTACAAGTATATGCATGTCAACAAAAGAAAGATAAGTGTCATTATTGACTTTGTTTCCTGTTATTGTACTTTCAGCCTTTACACAATTTGAAGCGTTTGGATCTCTCTTTTTCAGAAGACCTAATCAAGATGCCAGATTTAGGGGAGGCCATAAATCTTGAGTGGCTAAGTCTGAGAAGTTGTACAAAAATAAAGGAGATCCATCCATCCATTGGTCTTCTAAGAAAACTTTCTTATGTGACTTTGGAAGGCTGCGAAAATCTTATAAAGTTGCCACATTTTGAAGAGACCCAAAATCTTAAAATACTAGATCTTGAGAGCTGTATAAAACTGGAGAAGATCCATCCATCCATTGGTCATATAAGAAAACTGAAATTTTTGAACTTGAAAGACTGCGAAAGTCTTACCATGTTACCACATTTTAGAGAGGACCTAAATCTTGAAATTCTAAATCTCCAAGGATGTATGAAGCTGAGGCAGATCAATCCATCCATTCATCATCTAAAAAAACTCACTATTTTGAATTTGGAAGGCTGCAAAAGGCTTGTGAGCTTGCCCTACACCATATTATGCCTCAATTCTCTCAGTTATCTGAATCTTTCGGCCTGTTCAAATCTGTGTTATATCCAGATTTTAGAAGAAGCAAGGGATGAAGGTCATTTGAAGAGGCCTTGTATAGGTGAAGCTTCTCTAAGATCATCCATCATGAAAAGGTGGTTTAAGTGGCCTTTACACTTGTTGCATTCAAGAAGACATAAAGATTCAGTTAGCCACTTTTTGCCTTCTCCCAATTTCTCATGCATGCGTGAATTGATTTAAGTTTCTGCGCTTTACTTGAAATCCCTGATGTTGTTGGAAGTTTTCACAGCTTAGAAAGGCTAAATTTAAGTGGAAACAGTTTTTCTAAACTACCAAGCCTGAAGGAGCTTTCCAAACTGTATCATTTATTCTTAAGGCATTGCGAGCAACTGATATATTTGCCTGAGCTCCCTTCACAAACGAACTTGACATGGCCAACTACAGAATTTCCAGTATGGACAGACACGAAAGATAAAGAAATAGATCTATTTTGTAGAGTCAGGTTTAGAAGTTTTGAACTGCCCAAAATTAGATGAGATTGAAAGGGAACGCTGCACTAAAATGACTGTTTCATGGATGATACAAATACTACAGGTCTGGCGGATCCTTCTTTCTCTTTCTCTATTTTTGTGTGTAAATACCAGGAACTAACATAGCTTTGTCTTTGGTACTAGGCACAACACTGCAGAGATCCGTTGTCCATACCAACGAATAAATATTTTTCAAGTGTTACTCCTGGAAGTGAAATACCAAGGTTGTTCAACCATCAGTGTAAGTCTAGCTGTCTAAGGCGCATTGACGCATCTCCCTATCGGAATGACTATGTGGCTGCTGTGTTTTGTGTATTATTCGAAGCTCGGTGCAAAAGTGGTATTGTGTCACCAATGTGTCCTCCGGAAGCAAAAGGAAAGTATCGTGGCAGTAAGATTCCAATGCTTCTTGATGATGATCTAGCCGTTATGGACAATTGTTCAGATTACTTGTGGATGACCTTTTTGAATAAATATGAATTCATTGGATATCAGCGCTCATGTTTGCATAATAATATATCAGCAGTAGTCGGGGATGGTTTTCATATTTCCATTAAGAAATGGGGGTATCGTCTGATTTATGATCTCGATCTAGAATTATCTATTTTAGCAAGGATGCATGGTGGAAGTTAGACGGGCTTGAAGAACGAGGTTTTGGCATTTGAAGAAAACAAGCAGAAACACTGCATTTTTACAGAAATTCCTTATGGTATGTTTGGATGAGACAATTTAAGAGGGTGATTCATTTATTTGGAGAATTTGAGATCCTTTGTAATGAAATGTTTTGTTTGGATAGGGAAATTAAAAAACATTTAAAATATATGCATTTTTTTGAAGTATTTCAATTAGATAAATTAGAAGAAATTCAAATACTCTAAAAAAGGTGGAATTTGAAATTCTTCTCACTCAACCTCACACTCTGAATTCAATCCCAAATGTACCTGGCAAACCCGACAACCATGATAGGCTGGGTTGGCCATACAATCTAGACGGATCAGACTGACCTAAGAACACAAAAGGGTTGAGCAGGCCCAACAATCCAGACAGGTCGGGTGGGCCCGATGACCCAGATGGACTGGTGACCTGATGACACATACGGGTCGGGCGGGCTTGACAACTCAAATAGGTCTGTCAAGCCCGACAATCCACATTGTTCGGGCAAGCCCGACGACCAAGATGTGTTGAGTTGGCGCAACGACCCAGACGAACCAAGTTGGCTCGACAACATAAACGGGTTGGCGGGTTCGATGACCCAAATGGACTGAAGACCTAAATGAGTCGGGTGGGCTCGAAGACAGAGATGGGCCGAATTGACCTGACAACCAAGACGAGTCAGCGAGTCCGATGACCCACACGAGTTTGGCGGGCCAGACGACTTAGAGGTGTCGGGTGGGCCTGATGACCTAGACGTGTCGGGCAGGCCCAACAACATGACCGACCTGTTGACCCGACAAGCCTGATCGACCTGATGGCCTAGTCAGGCCTAACCAGTCCGCCGACCTAACCAATCCGCCGACCTACATGAGTCCGCCGACCTTGCCAAGTCAGGTCGGCCAATCAACACAGACTTGTTGGGTGTGCCCGATGACACAAACGAGTCCGACAACCTAGATGGGTTGGACGGGCACGACGACCTAGACGGCACCGACCAGCCAGATGACCTAGGCGGACCCGACCGGCCCAATGACCTAGACGGGCCCGAGGACCTAGACGAACCAATGACCAAGACGGGCCCAATTGCCCAATGACCTAGACGTGCCCGATCGATCCAACGACCTAGTCGGTTTGGGCCAATCGAACAACACAAATTGGTCGGGGAAGCCCAATGACACAAACATGCTCAACGACCTAGATGGGTCGAGTGGGCTTAATGACCTAGTGGGGCCAAGCTAGGCCAATGACCTAAACGGGCCGATTTGGGTCGGTTCGTGCCGGGCCATGTTGACGAACTTGACGGGCACGACTAGCAGGTGTGGGCCATTAGGCTTGTGTGAATTATCAGGCCAACCCAGCCTGTTTGGGTTTTCTGGCCGGCACAGCCCGTCTCGGTCATCAGGTCAGACCAATTCGGCTGGGTAGTCGGGTTAGCCCAGCCCTTCTGGGTCATCGAGCCCGTTTCCAAATTTATCATGAATTCAAAACATAATTAAACCTAAAATAAATATTGTAAAAATTAAATTTTATCTCACAAGAAATTCAATTGTTTTTTTCCAAACAAGAAATTGAAATGTAAGGTATTTTAATTTCTTTATCCATACAAGTTATTTAGAAATTTAAGAGGATTTAATTTCAAGCAATTCAAATACAAAACATTTCAATTTCTGAGCATTGTTGAAATACTCAATCCAAACACAAGGTTAATGTTCTCACCAGATTCTACCCAAAGTCTTCAAGCTAAAGTCAACGTTCTCGGGTTGCTACTACCAAGTGATTTGGGTCCACGAGAGATTAGAGAGGAAATCTAAAAAAGATTCTCCAATATTTAAGTCAATAAAAAAAGTATGGATCAATGAACGATAATAAAATGTGTATTGTATAAAATAACTAGTGCATGTTTACTCCCTATATCATAGACTGTATACATAAAGCTTATTGGCTCACTAGTTCCACTAATAACTGATATAACATAACGACAATAATAGGGAGATAATAAATGAAGGGAATCATATTTTGAAAAAAGAAAATTTGATAACATTTGACAACGTTAAGTCGACTCCTATGTGTTACCTATTTTATTGTGTTTTTTTTTGGAAAATGATATAGTAACATCTAAAAGTTGACAACTTCTTTTACAATCTTACGTGGTAATGATCTTTTTTTTTTTAATTTGTTTAATTCCATGTTGGCCGTTTTTGAATGAAAGCGGGAGTTCATGGTAAACTGGAGAGTCGTTTGTTGGTGTTGGAGAACTCATCCGCTCATTTGAACAGTTATCCAATCAGTTATTCAGTCTTTCTTCTTCTTGAACTCCACAAGTTTCCCCTTTCTTCCCGAACCCCATCTTCTTGGTGATTTCCCTATTCGTGGTGTTGGTGGACACGTTGTGGGTTTACGTAGTGGTCGAAAGTGTTGGTAGGTAGTGTTTGTTATCCTTTTTCATGCAAAGGACCCATTTTTCAAGTACTGAGTGGTGTGGGTATTGCAGGAGTGGCATTTACTGTTGGTGGTATTCACAGCCATAATCTTGGTCGGTGATCGAAAAGTTGGTCAGTGGTAAGTAATTTTGGTGTTGATTATTAGTTGTCTTGATTGGTGGGTTTTACATTGATTTTTGTTGGGAACGTTTATTTCTTTTGATTTAGGGTTAACTTTAATTTCATTTCCCATGTGGTTCCTTCCACGTTTGTGTTCCAATGAAGGAAATAAGGTTACTTGTTTTTGTTTTCGATGTAGGTAATAATTTTGGTGTTATATGTTTCGCTGTTGTACCATATTATTTGAATGAGTTTAGGAATCCTGATTCCAATTTCGTTCTTCTTTTGGGTGCAAGGTGCACAAGGTACTGAATTGGTGTTTGTTGAAACAGTGGGCAAACAAAAACAACACTTATAAGGACAAAATGTGAAGAAGGAAGTGAATAAACTGAAACCATAAGGGAGCACATAGAAAGCATCTGTGAGTAATGTGAAACCTTTAATTAAGAAGAATGTAAGTTAAATAAGTAATTTTTTCATTAAATTTATTATATTTTGTACATTATTGGTTATATTAAATTTAATTCTTTGCATATATTTTAGGTTTGCATTGAGCACAGATGCCAAACGAGGTTGATTGTGTAAGCTAATGCACTATTGAGTAGTACACATCGTTCAAGACTTGAATTGACACCATTTTTGTCGTGCTAATGCACTATTGAGTAGTACACATCGTTCAAGACTTGAATTGACACCATTTTTGTTGTGCCTTCGGCTAAAAATGGAGTTGAATATAAACTATTCATTGATAAGATAGGTCCTTAGTCCATGGGTTCCGAAAGGGGAATTCATCCAAATTAGGTAGCACTTGCTGAAATTAACTTGTTTAGATGTTTGTATATGTTTGGGGTTGAGTGCATCAGACGAAGATGTAGATTTGGATAGTGAATTATGGGGTGATGTGGGGTTGTTGTTTCCTACTAAGGAAATCAAGATCAATGACATAATTGAAAGGATGAGGGAGTTGGTTAGTGAAGCAAACCATGTTGATAGTGTTTGCCGACTCTATGTGCTTTTATGTTTTGTTGTTCTGCATTTCCCTAGGACCTCTAGGACTATAACGAACATGCCTTTTAGTTCTTCTAAGCATGTGCCATGGGCCATCATTCTTGGTAGGGATCAATCCTTTATCATTTTCCCCTTGTTGGAGAGAATTTGATCTCAAATTCTTTAGGTCTTTGTTCATGGAGCTTGACTTGAGTTGATAAGAACTTTCTTCATCTTTAATGATTCCATATCCCTAGTCTTGGAGATGCCCTCTTTCTTTTTAATGCCACTCTCCCTTTCTTGCTTAGTGTTTTTGTTCATCTCTCTTGGTTTGGGAAGAGAATGAAGATTGGTGTTGCACCTCTTATTTTGAAAAACTTTGTTTGTAGGCAAGTAACTCCTTGGTGAAAGCTTGCCCATTTTCTTTTTCTTCTTCATATTTTATTTTATATTTGTCCTCATTTTCTTGTGGAGGTGGGAGACGTGAGATTGTGAACTTCTTTCCGAGGGAGGAGAAAACATAGGTCTTTGCATGGCCATCATAAACAACTTTTCTATCAAATTGCCATGGCCTACCTAGCAAAATATGGTTGGCTTCCATAGGCACAATGTCACATAATACTTCATCCTTAAAATTGCCAATTGAAAAGTTGATGAGGACTTGTTTAGTTACTTTTATTTCTTCTTCCTTAAGCCATGATAGCTTGTAGGGCTTGGCATGAGGAATGGTTTTCAAGCCAAACTTGTCCACCACCCTTGGACTAGCCATATTTACACAATTTCCACTATCTATGATGAAAGGACATATCTTTTTATTGATAAGGCACCCTTCATGGAAAAGGTTGTCTTTGAGAAGGATCAAGTTCTTTGGGAACTTGCCCTAGTTGGCGCCTTACCATTAACAATCCACTTTCAAGTGGTTTAGCCCTTTCAATTGAAGAAGAAGAAGTGTGGGAAGAAGTACTTTTAAGGAAAGGGGAAAAAAATGTTCACTCTCATCATCACTCTTCTTTAAGATCATTTTCCTCTTTATTGGGAAATTCAAAGCAATGTGTTTATACCCCAAACATTTAAAGCATTTAATGGAACTTGATCTTTGAGAAGTGGAATGGTGAGTGTGACCACTTGGTGACTTATTTTTATTTGATGGTGCTTGGGGAGACTTAGAAGGAGAGTTATCAAGTTCCTCTTTAGCTTTTCCCTTCCATGAGTGACTATAGTAGTGGTTGGGTGAGTAACTCTTCATTGCCCTATTCTTTCTTTTCAAATGAGTTTCAATTCTAAGGGCAAGTGTGAAAACATTTTGAAGAGTGGAGTACTCATAAAACTCTACTTGGTCTTGTATGTCTCTCCTAAGACCATTCATAAATCTTTTCATTTTTTCTTTGTTAGTTTCTTTTATTCCAACCCTAAACATTTGATGTTAGTTTTGAAATGGTGAGTTTAGCTAAGAAGGGGGGGTTGAATTGGCTTTATAAAACTTTTTCAAAAGCTTAAACCTTTTTTCAATTGAATCTAATAGACTGGAAAGTTTGGATGTAAATATAGCATACCAATACACTTTTAGTTAATTAAATTTAAAACAACAGACTAAATTGTTCTTGATGCTATGAAAGAGTCGACTAAAAAGACAAATCAGTCGGCTAAAATACTGGAGAATTATGCAAAATGCAGAATTCGCAAATTTAACTCAAACAACAATCTTTTACATACAAGAATTGTTCCAATCAGTATTTATAACAAGTATAAAGCCTCAGATTACACAAGAACGCATTAAATCACACCAAAGATCAAATTGCTTGATTTTCTTGAGTTTTTAAAGAGTTTCAAAGAGAGTGAGATGAGGGAAAGAAGAATGCACAATTATTTTTATACTGGTTCACTCAATCACAGAGCTACATCCAATTTACCAAGATAACCTGAGCTTGGTTTCCACTATATTCAAAACTTTTACAAATCACACACCAAGATTACACTTTTGAACAACAAAACTCACAAGATTTTTTAATCACACAAAAATCTAGACACACACCCTACAAGAATCACACTTGCAGACTTGAAATCACATCAGGCAAACCAACCAGAGGCACAAGAACATCCAAACCTGATGGTGGTTGTTCCATTGTTCTTGCACAAGAGGAAGTCAAAAGTTTATCGCCGAAGTACGTTTTGAAGAGGTGGAGCAAACACATTTGACAATGACATACTTACTTAAGAGCGTCATACAATAATAAAAATGAGGAGCCTCATGTGGAAATGTATGACTTAATGTTTAAGAGATTTTATGAAAATGTAGAAGTTGTTTGTCAATCAGAAAATGGGACAAAGTCAGTGCTCACCCAACTAGACTCCATTTGTGCAACTCTTGACTTACCTTAAATGAATATTGCAAACAAAGTAGTGTCGGCATATAATACCTTTAAATTCAAACAAAAGACAACTACATTGAATGTCTAGACTCACTTTATAAAAAAAAAACTTCATGGATTTTGTCTGCACTTTCCCCGTTACGTATGAACTCTTCTTTCACCATGTATTTCCTTTTCGGCCTTTGACCGCAAAGCATTGTCATATTGCACCACAAAATTTTTTTATGTTGTTGTAGAATTAATGAAACCATCAAAGATGGTATTTATACCTAGAGATTGCAAATAAACCTGGCCCTATGGGTATTGCCCGAACCCGTCCTCATTTTGATGGGGAATCCCCACATTGACTGGGTATAGGTGTGAGGAATCCCTAACTTTTTCAATTGGGTATGGAGATTTACATATCCCTACCATAATACCTATCCCCGTTTAAATTATTAAGATATTCACAATTAATTAAGTAACCATATATATATATATATATATATATATATATATA
>Ga0214544_1002646_pt1 | contig 37552 bp, 18 predicted proteins | sample CNSS3metaG_FD_160074 | JGI IMG/M metagenome (GOLD analysis project Ga0214544, IMG submission 160074) | Root nodule microbial communities from cowpea collected in UCLA plant growth center, Los Angeles, California, USA - CNSS3 | ecosystem: Host-associated > Plants > Roots > Nodule | place: USA...
AAATATATAAATTTTAAATATAATATTATATATATATATATATATATATATATATATATATATATATATATATATATATAAAATATTATTTATGAGAAATTTTCTTTTTAATAATTACGTTCTTTTAAAATTGTAATTTCAATTTAATTATAGATGAGTGTAAAAGTATAAAAAAATTGAAGGACAACTATTTAAATATGTATAATTTTTTTTAGAAATAGTTATATTAAATTAGTAACAATGATAATATATTTTAGCTCTTTGAGATATTATTAGTCAAGTTTAGAATTAACATATGTAAAGTGAGTTTTCAAAAGCAACACAATTTTTCCTAGTAAATTTTGATATAATGGAAAGGGTAGTATTATTGTAACATCCAAAAAAAAATTTTACATACACTTTATATTTACTATTTTACCATTCTATTCTTTTTCGTTATAAAGATAAAAAGTTACTTTAATGATGAAAATCAAACATGTCACAACAAAATTTAATTTTGAGATTACATTTGGAATTCCAAGTGTCCCACACTCCAAACACAAGTCAAGGGACCTACTTGATAAGCCAAAATGGGATGTGAGGTCCATTTTCCACACTACCAAGAGATTCCTTTCAATTCTTAGTTATACTTTTGCATTCTTCAAACTCCTTTCACCTCCAATTTTCATCACCATTTCACTATTTCATGAAATCTACATCACTATCCTTTTCTGGGGTGCACATTTTTTCCCAAAGAAATCAAGTAACACTTCCTTTCTTATATCATTGCATATATCAAACCCTTGCTAGGGACATGCAAGTTGTGGCATTCATTTCTTCCTAACTCCATCAATTACCAACAAATTTGTGTTTCACTACTCTACCATGCAAGATATTTAACTAATGATATATCAAAAATAGCGTGAGTGAGTTCAAACCAGGACAGTTTTTGAGAACTTTTGATAACTTACTCTCGGTATAAACTCTAAGAAAATCTTTTGAAAACTGTAAAGATATTTTCAACTCTCATCATTGTGTGTGTATTCGTTGATTTATTGTGTAAACAGTGCTTCATTCTTTAAGCATAGTTATATATAATAAGAAATATTAGTTTGTTCGATATAAATATGATAGTTATATAAATAAATGATAGAATTAGCAGATGAAAGGAAGTAAAAAACTACATATAAGGTACATGACTATGCATAGTTTATACTATTATTTAATTATAAATTAGTATTACTTGTTAAGATAATTCTTATAAAAAAATAATGGATTTATCAAATTTCAAATTATATCTTATATATGGTTCATTGAAATTAATTTAATTTATTTATTAAAGTTTTTTTTAAATAGTTAACATATATTTCAAGATTGAATTATTAATTTTGAATGAGGGAGTGGTCACCGAGGGGTGTTGATTGCTCAGTTCAACGTAAGTGTTTGATGATTTCTAATTTAAGTGTTTTTCTCTTTATGTTATCTTTCTTCTGGCTATATTATGTCTTTAATAAATTTTTTCACTCTTTTTAAGCAACAAAATAAGGAAATAAGATGTTATATATATATATTTATATATATATATATATATATATATATATATATATATATATATTTATTTATTTATAATATACACAAGTTATACTTCCTCATGTCCAGCACATTCGGTATCAACCTAAATCCGTTCCTAAAATTCTCTAGAGTCTTCATCAACATATAATTTTATTCCAATAGTATTTACAAGCGATGTGTAACATTTTTATTATAAATGCTCTAATATGAAAAACAAATTTAAAAAATATTATTTCTCATTACTTACTCAAAAGTCATAACTTTTACAACATCCTCTAAACAAATTCAGATGAGAAGAATAAAAGGAAAGTATAATAAGCAACAATAGTTGCTTCTCAACCTACCGGCATCATGCAAACAAAATGAGAAACCAAACACAGAATGTATACCAGTATATGCTATATATGTAGGCATGTTTTAGAAGAAATACGTAGACATGATACACGCCATTCACCAACATGATTCTGAATTACAAGATCTTCCCTTTTATTCCCCACTCATTTTCACACCCAGACCAAACTAGCTAAACATCCAGACCAAACTAGCTAAGTATCTTCGGCTACCGGACACATAACAAAATAGTTATATAAGATAAAAACACTTGTGCTTAGAAAATGCATACTCGAAGGTATCAAAAGACCTATTCTCTCGTCTTTACGTGATTCTATTCATATTTATCCATATCTTCATCACTCTATAATCATGTTGCAACGCACCATAATCTTCCGAAAATCATCTAGGCATAGCTGCAACAGGAGGAGATTAACTCATATACCGCTTATTAGACATTAGAACAGCAGCATAGACAAGGATAGACAAGGATAACCGCACGCAAGAAAATGAGGAAAGACCAGATAGAAATGCAGACAGACCATACACAAGTGCGATATCCTTATTATTTTCATGTTTTGTCTTATTGTTAATGAGATCATTGTTAATGAATACACAAGTGCGATATCCTTATTATTTTCATGTTTTGTCTTATTGTTAATGAGATCATTGTTAATGAGAGTAGTCTATTACAATAGAGAATAATCACTTAATCTGACGTAAAACGAGTTTCATGTAGTTCCGACTATACTATAAAAGTATAATTGATCATTTCAATTCTTCCCTACAACATATCTTTTTGAAATAATTTTTTAAATAAGTTATTAGAGTATTTAATATCTTTCGTGCTTTCTGTGTTTATAAATAAGTAAATTAATTGATTATCTATCTTTCATCTTAAATTAATTAAAAATGATCTAGAGAGTGTTAGTTAGAGGGTGTTACTGTGAGAAAGTTTCTATAGAATATTTTTGAAAAAATTCATCTTAAAAGACTTATCAAGAAAGAATCATAGGAAGATTGTTCAAGCTATAGGTTAATTCTTTATGTAATCTGTCACACCATACCTTTTGTGTTCCTCTTGTAACTGCAATTTGTAAATTTGCACCAATGATGAGCAGGTAACGGAGTGTTTTCATTATCTTGTAAATCTTCTTGAAGTGTATTTAGGAGATAGTTTTTGTCTAGGTTTTGTTGCATTGTGTTTCTTATAATTAGATATTTTCGTGTGAAAAATCCAACTCAGGTTACCTTGATTATCTAGATGTAAATTTCGAAAGAATTGAACCAGTATACAAATTTCTTTAGCGGTTCAAATCCTAGTGTTCTTGAAGTTTATTATTCCTTGTGTTGGAAGTCCTACGCCGACTAAAGATAAAGCAATCTCATAGTATATAAGTGGGTGCAAACCTCACCTGATAAACCGGTTTTGTGAGATTGAGTTAGGCTTAAAGTTCATTTCTAACACATTGCATTAAACTTTGTTTTAGATCAAGAGTTTTTAAGACAAAAGTTTTTCTTTCTTCAAAATTATAAAGAATTTTTCTATCAATCAATTCACCCCTCTTATTAATTGTGCTTTTAGCCATTCTTTGTTTTACAAGATTTTGTGATTACCCATCAAAATTCAGATTGAAAGTTATAAAGCCCTGTGATTATTCAATGTTCTTGATCTCCAGCCAAAATAACACAACAAAATCAGTGAAAGACTGTTCCTTACCTTTCCATCTCCATCACTATCGAAGCAGCGGATCATATCAACTAACTCTTTGTCTGTCCATAAAAAATCATGAGCTGTAGCTGCCCTTTGTATATCCCTTACATTTAAAGTTCCTTTTCCAGCTTCTGCATGCCACAAAACAACTTCCCTTGTCAATAAGTATGCGGATGAATTAGAAGAAGCAAAGGAATAGATAGTGAAAAAGCTTCTTTGTTCAATGGTACATTAACCAAATTCACTAAAACCCTGAAATAAATAATGGTTAAAACTATGTGTATTGTGTTTAACTTATAATGAAAAGGGAAGAATATTGGATCAAATTTACCTCACTACCCGAAAAACAGAATTTTAAGACTATCTATACTGATGCTAAATCTTTCATACTTCAAACACCACATATGCAAGAGGTTATACTCAGATAATAGTCCCATAAGTCATATCAATAGTGCAAACAAAGGGAGTCATACTGATAGCTTATAAAACAACAATCAACTACACCATTATATGACCAAGAATGTGGCTTCTTGAACCATTACACGAACTTAGTAAAAGTTATAGTTAATTTTTCTAAATGCCCAAGAAGTCGAAAGTAACTCTTACAAAATAGATTTTAACCTTAACTTAATCTAACAAAACTAACTAAGAAGATGAAATTTGCACTCACCTATATGCTATAATTTTGGTCAAATCTCTAATTGATATGACATTTCCAACACACTATCAAGACAAGGAGTGAACATCTTGAGCATCAGAGTAAGTGTTTTCGGTGATCTGATTGATGCTCGATAATGGATGACACAATAGGTTTAACAAATCTTGGTAAGATAAACTTTGTTTTCATATTAGAAAATGAATTTTAAGTCTAACTTACCTTACAAAACAAGTTTGTAGAATGAGATTAACAATGATATATGTACCTAGTTTGAATATATCTCTAGTTGATATATGATTTTCAACAATAATAATAAACAATTGTTTCCCATTTAATTAAAGCGATCAGAATGGCTTGGCTTACACATAATTCTGATTACCACAACAAGTGCACTTTTTAATATGGGCATGATATAAAACACACAATTCCTCTTTGATGAATAATAGATCTCATACATAAGTATGACTTTCCCAATTGATCTCTAGCCATTGTTCTTGGTCATTAACATACCAAAAATAGCAGCTTACAAATATTATCAAATTACCATCAAGCTGGAAGAAGTGTCCAATGAGCTCATCCTCCGTGAGTTGCAGCCGACTTGCAAACTGTTGATGTTGAAACAGTTAAAGAGAAAAAATCAAAAGAAGATTTAATTCAAACAAAATAATTATAGATAAGGGATAAAGATAATTTGAATAGCAAATTAAACACTAACCGATTTTTTGTTCTTCTTTCTTCCCTTATCTTCTTGAGTTTGATTGTTACCCTTTTTCTCAGTCTTGTTAATGTTCAATACATTCTGGTCAGGTAAACATGAACCTTCCGCAGAGTTTTGCAAGGAAAGAGCAATTGCCTATTGATTCACACACATCATAAAGTTAAGATGCTTCTATTCATAGCATGATGCTCCACAACATCATAGCAACATTATCAGAATGTAACTCAAACAAAACCAACGCAATGTAAACATTAAAACTACCTGCCTCAAAGCTTCATCATCATCATAATCAATGTACTCTGAATTACCAACATCCTTCTTCCTAAAGACTCCGGCTTTTTTTTTCAAACCTTTGCTCTTCCCCTGAAGTTGGTATTAAGCAAAAGAATTTGAAATTGTAAATGTCAAAATAGAAGACAAGGGTCTAGCACAATAAATCAATAACTACAAAAACCCACAATGCCAAATTTTTTATCGTTCATATCAAACCATACCATGACTACATCAAAATACATAACCTTTACCCCCAACAAAAACAACTCAGTTTTGCAAAGGAATAAACAAGGGAAAAAAATCCCAATAATTTTATTAAAATCACACCACTCTAAGATGTTTTCTAACATTGTTTATAGAAAAGCAAGCAACACGCTCATTGGGACACACTTTTTGTTAATGACCAAAATTATTAGAAATCACTACATTATCAAGGTCCCATCTATAATTCAATGAGCTCTTCTAAGTATTTGGCGGTTTCAAATAACTATTAACCAACCCTAGAGAATGTGTTAGAATCATGTATTACTAGCACTATTGTAATCATCAAAAAAATTCATTCTCAACTGCCAACTTGTGTTGCTGCTCCAATGGTTACACAAATTGCCTTAATGTCTAAACCTAATAGAAAAGTGACACATTCATAAAACTCACTCACTTCTACAACCACACTCTAGAATACCTCCACAAAATAATATCTGAAAAACAGCATTTATAAAAAAAAATATATATATATATATATATATGAAGACCCACCATCCTTTTCCGTGACCCAGAAGAATTTTTAGTAGCAAAGTCTTCATCTTTACTGTCTTCATCATGATCACTTGAAGAACTTGAACCGGGTCCTCCCTCGTCTTCGGGTACATACTCTTCATCATCGTCTTCTTTAACCTTCTCTTTTCCCTTCTTAGCGGTGCGAAGATGAGAACTTTTCAAGGAGAGAGCCATTTTGGGCAACCCCAGAGCCTCCAACCTGGCTCTGTTCTCCGCGATTCTCGACAGCCTCTGTTTCTCGTATTCCGTCACACCCTTCTTCCCATTGCCCATCGTGTGTGTCTCCTCGGACTCAGACCCTGATACCGAAGCATCCTCGGATTCGGAATCAGAGGTTCCGCGCTTCGCCATTTCGGATTCTTCTGTGATTTTTGCCATGCTCGTCCCATTCAGTTCCACCACCACTGTGTGGACGAGGGTAGCCATTTGGACCTCTTTGGAGCAGTGATCACCGGGTTGCTCTTCCTGCACCTCCTTTTTTCCTTCTTACACTCCCTTAAAATTCAACAAAAAACACACCGATGCTGAACCGGGCCTGAACTAAACATGAGCTCGTATTTAAGAAAATGGGCCTATGTTGTTTTAACCCCAACTTTTATTTTTATTTTTTTCAAAAATACTAGTCATGGAGACCTAACTAAATTCTCCTTATATATAATTTACAACTAAAATTCGTTTTCGCTTTTTATGGAAGATGTACTTTTTAACACAGGATGAACATTTTTTTTATGTGAAAAATCCAAAATGGAAATAATGTTTTCTTGTTGTGTTAAACAAATTTACACGCAATGAACATACATTTTTAGTGTGTATTGTTTTAAGAGACACAATGAAAATCGAAATTTGTTTTCAATCTTAAGTGAGAATAAAATAGTAATTTACTAGCTTGTGATAGAAGTGAGTTGTGAAAAGGGAAAAATTAGGGATGAGAATAGCAGAACAGAATGTTGTAAAAGCCCAACTTTAGAATGTAAACCCATTGCATAATTTAAAAGGAAGGGAACTGAATATTTTAACACTTGTCTATACATAAATTTCAATCAATAAATAAAAAATTATGTTTAAAAAAGTATCTTATGAACTTAATTTAAAATATTAATTTTTTTTTAAAAGATGTCTTAGAGAACTAACGAAAGTAAGTGACTGTTATTTTAAAATAAGTTATAATAATATTTAAAGTAATATTCAAAACATGGTGTTTGTTACCATGTTGCTTGCATTTCATGAATAGAGAAAAGTTGAGCGATGTCTCCTTTCACATCTCTATAGTTTGTTTTTAATCGAATTTGAGTTTTTTTTTATATATATAAAAAATCATTGAGCAAGTTAATTACATTATATTATAGATAAATTTACACATAAAATTTTTCACATATGAAACTCTCACTCAAAAAAAAGTTATAAATAAATTTTAGTTCTTTATATCACATAATCAGAGATTTATTATGTTAATTTTGTCAAGTATATTTAATATTTATATTGAAACCAAAATAATATATTTAAACTTTGGTAAACATGCAATTACTATTAAATTAAAAAAAATTAAAATGTTGAAGTTTGTGAGACGTGAAACTAGAAGAGTGATTTTTTATCAACAAGTGTTTGAGAAAATTTGATGGAGTGGACATAAGACAGCCATGTATTCACGAGTGCACACTTTGTCTGTGGTTTTATGGAGTACGAAATGAAGTGAAAGTAGGGTTTTTTGTGGATAAGTTCTGAATTTTTATGAGTCAAACACACATACCAATTTTCTTCAAAATTGGTCAACATGGTGAGTCCAAGAGACAGATTCTGATCATCATTGGAAGAGCAGCAACAACAGTTTTTTTCCTTCTCAAACTTAATTAGAGGTCATAGTATCTTCTATTTATTAAATTAGTGTTTAAATTAATTTTTAATCTAAAATTATAAATTAATTTAAAATTTATAATTGACATGAAGTATCGGTAGATTCTTTTTTTTTTTACAATTAATTTTAGTCGAATCATCAACTTTTATTTTAATTACATTTGTTTTATTTATAAACTCAAATGTGATCAATGGAGACTTAATATTGCTTTAATTAAATTCTATTTTTTAATTAAAAATATTTTATTCCGTGAAATAATGTTTTATCCTTTATTTAGAGAGTCCTTGATTGATTTGTTGTCGCAGTCCTGCACTGATTTCTTTTGTCCTTTCACTTACATTGCCCAGCTAATATTAGCTGTGAATTTGTACACACATACCCAAATTTGACTTTTCAAATTTCAAACAACACTGCAACATTCACTATTCTTAATAACTCTTAATAAAACATGTTTTTCAGCCCTATTAACTAATTATAACATTAATACATGATGATAATAAACATAAACCTATTAACAGATAAAACATTTCTTTCTTTTGTATCATACAAATATAAATACAAAAATTATTACAAGTTTACTGTAATTTATGAGTTTTTGTGAATATTCTCGTACTGATGGTATAATTTGTTTTAGAAATTAGAATACATTGAAAGAATTTCTAATAAAATAAATCAATACCTAAAAGTATTAGATTACACAAGATTTTTTTTTTCAAAATGCATCCATTGGCATATCATATAAAATCATTATCTATAAAAGCAATATTAATACGGAAAAGCTATTTTCTAAAATATTTTTTTTATTAATTTTATTTTAGGTCCAATGTTACGTAAAATGTTAAAGTTAATAAAACTTAGACGAATAATTTTGCTACGGAAAAAATTTATAAAAATAAGATGATAAAAAAGCTCACAGAGAGTGGAAAGTCAGATATCATTTTTGCCGGGCCAAAAAGTTATTGAAATTTCTGAGAATAAGCTTAAATAGACTAAAGAAAAATAAAATAACTTTTTAAGAAATAATAATAATAAAAATATTTTAGATATTTTGGTTAATGTTAGATTTAGTTGAGTAATGAACAAATTCATATAATAGTTAAGACACTACTTTCAACTTAAAATCATAACATTATAAATTTATGAATTTTCTATTTACATTTTGTACATTTTACTTATATTTGATGTATGAAATTTACAATTCATCTTTAATTGACGTGAATTTCTTCACACAATAATATCTCATTCTCAAGTACTAGTATCTTAGTAGTAATTATTCCTTTGTAAGATTTTTTTAAGAGAGACACACAAAAAAATCAATACTAATAAATCATAAACAAACTCATGCATACAATAAATTACAACATCACTTTCATCCAAAACTTTAAAATAATAGGTCTATGAATTCTTTTATTTATATATTATATTTTTATCTAATGTAAAACTTTCAACTTTCCTTTAATTTCTAACAATTAATTGCGTCCTACAATTTTAACTCTAATATTACTTTTTTGCACTACAATTTTGTTGTATAAGTCTTCATTATAGTCTATGAAGAAAACACTAAATGTTTCTTTCAAAAATTTTCTACATATGATGAGTTATTTGATCGGTTTACTTTGTGCACCAAATTGGAGTGATTAATTGGGTAATGATTTTTGTGACTATTATCAATAGCTTTATGCATGGAGTGATTAGGGTAATATTTCAACAAGCAATAACGATGAGAAACAAAGTGAGATATGATAAGACAACGGACATTAACTTGTTCATCATGTTTAGGAATTATGTTGCAAAGAAGGTTAGTCATATTGGTTGTCTTCAACAACGTTGGAAAACGATGGTTTATGATTGAGTATGGTGGGTCTTTGTTCACACCATAAAAGAGTTATGTCAAAAATATATTATGGAGGTTCAAATTAAAGGAATTATGTAATTAACAAATGATTCAAGTATTCATTTGTAAGGTACTCATTTTGTTTTAGATTAACTTTTAAATTGAAAATTCAAGATAAATATTACTTTTTTTAATGAAGTAAAATAAGTAGTAATGACAACGCGGGCAATTCATCTCGTTTTGTCTCATCTCGGATTTGACATATAAAAATCGAGTTGGACAAACCTGTCTTATATAAAAAATGCGAACCGATTTCTTTGGCTCATCCCACATAAGAAATTATTTGTTTTTGTAATTTTCTCTTTCAGTTATAGTATGTAACATACTAGGGTGCATAAATTTTCAAATAAAGTCATGTTATTACTATGAACCTTACATATAAGTTATGTTGACATTTCAAAGTCCATCAATCATTTACTATCACAGGGTAGGATTTTAATAACCTTATTTTTATTTAATTAAATTAGTAAAAATAATAAATTCTATAAATCTATTTCTTAAAATAAGTAATGTTCATAATTTTTAATTTTTACGTACAAGTCTATTAGAAATTTCATAGATGTATATACTTAAAAAAAATCCTAAATTTTAAGTAACTAAATTTGTCAAAGAGAACCGATGAAAGTCCCTCTACACAAGTAAGCTATGCAAGTCAATCCATCATGCCTTGTTGTTGGCCTGCATAAACCGCAAATTATGTGAGACGGGTCTAAGCAAATTAGCAAGTCAAAATTTGTAGTCCACCTCAGTTGTTTTTTATTTCAAGCCTATGACACCTGTCCTACATTTTCGGCCTAAGTAGAGATAAGGTTGAATCATAAATCCTTACGAGACAACTAATTCTTACATTAACACAAAAAGTATAATTAAGGAGAAACTTATGTAGTAAAATTATAATGAAGTTAGGATTAAAGTCAATGTCAAAATTATTTTGATACAATATATTAATTACACTTTTAATTTGTAGCGGTATTTATACACATGTCTTTAGAAAGAAAAATAAGTGTCTATACGCATTATATTAGGGGTAGCAAAACAGGCTGGGCCCAACGAGCCTAAAAAAGACAGGTCAGATTGAAGATTTCAATCCGTCAGTTCGTTCTAGTCTGGCCCATCCAGCTCGTCAATTTTACGGACCAAAATACGAACCAGCCTATCCCAGTGCATTGACCCATTTGTTTTAAAAAAAATAAAAATAAAAATTTATGAAAAAGATTATTATTTTTTATATTATATTTTTTAAAGGTCTAAATATATAATAGTATTGTAATTTAAATCATTGATAGTTACAAATCAAGTTCCAATTATTAGTTATAATCTATGATAAATCGATACTTCAACTTAGGTCACGTATCCGTGTCCGACACGTATCTGTATCTGATACTTTATCGATACTTATTAGTGAAGTATCTAATTTACAAAGTCGTAATACAATATAAGAAAATATTTGAATAATAATCAATTTTAGTAACAAAAATATTAGTCACTATATAGTGACCAATTTTAAGTATCAATTTAAAACTAAAAATTATTGGTAACTAAAATAGTTTCAAAAAATTATAATTAGTCTCTAAATTGATAATTAAAATAATTTTTATTATGAATTGATTTCTAAATTGGTCTCTAACATTAACTATCAAGATTTTGACTACCAAAATAATTGGTTTCTAAATTGGTCACTAACATTAGTTTCCAAGGTTTTGGCTACCAAAATAATTAGTTTATAAATTGGTTTCTAATTAGGAAAATGGTCTCTAACATATTTTTTGTTACTAAAATTAGTCATTATTTAAGAATTTTCATATAGTAGTACTTTTATGATGACAATAATTTATATTTTTTATGTAGATAACTTTAGTACATATAGTTTTAATTTGGATTAACACAATAACAATCATATATTTATTCTGTTTTTAAGAATTATTGTACCTATTTTTCAATATTCATATATCGCATATCTATCACGTATCGTGTCTCATTATTTCCAAAATAAACGTATCGACGTATCGGATACGTGTCGTATCTGATACACGTATCGTATCCGTGCATCATAGGTTATAATAGACTAATTTAACATGTAAATGTAATAATTATTTTAATTTATCTAATTAAAATATGAACTAATAAATTAAAAGATTAGAAAATATTTTATATGATTAAATATGTTTTTAATATTTATATATGTATACATAAACAAATTTTATAAATAAAAAATTTTAAAAAATTGAAAACAAATTAAAAAAATAAAGAAAAAATTGACGGGTCAACCCAACCTAACCTGTTAGTTTGTGTTGTATAAAACAAATTATCATTATTGAATCATTTCTATTTAATGGGACAACTCGACTTAACTTATTTTTGACAAGTCAGAACGGACCAAAACGAATCAGACTAACCTTTTATCACCCATGTATTATATTCATACAAGAAATTTAATTTATAGGAAATAGGGAGGTTGGCAAAGCAATAGAGAGAAAAAAGAAACACAAATACTCTTCAAGTGAAATTAGTTAGTAATTAATTATCAAGAAGCAAAACATATATGGGACAATATAAAAAGGAATAAAAACATAGTACAATATAAGTCATACTATACTAGTGGAAAAATAAAGAAAAAAAACTAATTAATGAGAAATATATACTCACCAAAAGTTTACATCCCAAATAACCAATTATGTCCTTCTTTCTTATTTACTTTATATTCATGTAAAGTTGTTTTCAAAAATTACTTTTGTTAAGGAACTTGCAATCATATGCACGGGGATTTAGAGATTTTATTTATTATCATCTTTTCACACTTTGAGCTGTAAATGCATACACAATTTCTACACTTAGATTAGCTAATTCCTAATTAATTATTAACATTGACCCTACATATCTTTCATCCATAATTTGGTGGTTATGATAATGACTCCAATTTACACGACACTTAGGTCCATCACAATTCTATTAATCAACCAATAATTAAACCTTTTAATAAAGTTTCAACCATACATTATTTTCCCCTCCACACAAGTTCATTGCAACGTCATGTCAATTTATTTACTACAACTACATACTACACTCTCTCACTTCCAACATATACTATTTTTTTCTTGATTCTCATATAAAATTTTAAAGAGAAATCTAAAAATGAATGCTTTTTTTTTTTTAAATTGAGACAAATAAACAAAAACCTTGACAATAACTTATTTCTGTAAACATATATACTTGCATCATGTACTGAAAATAATTTTGATTAATTGAAGTATATGTGTGAATCTTGGTTCTGAAACTATCAGAAAAATCCAAAGGGTCTCTGAATAAATTAATATGTAAGCAAAAGACATAGAGTGGACATTAGCAAGTTGTTGTGTGGTTCATATATAATATAAACAAAAAACTAAGCCATGGTGTCCTATCATAGAACAGAAAGAACTGAAACCATTGTACACACAGTTGTCATCAATTATTTATTACACAAACTTCGGCGGCAACAGGGAAAATTGCATGCACAACCTTAATTGGTTTAAAATCATTTGTTTTCTTTTGACTCTTTGTTTAGTGTGTTTTTGTAGAAATAAATGCGACATTGTGTTCTACAATGTGTTGTCTTATTGCTTGTATTCTTATAAATGCATGTACACGTACAGTTCTTCTTTGTATCTGCTAAGGAAACTAAGAAAACATTAACACCTGTATCATGCTGGCTGGGAAAGAAAATTAAATAAAGTAAAAATTAGATTACTTAATTTAAGAGAAATAATAAGATGAATAGGAAAGAGAGGAAAAAAATGTGTGTTGCATATGAACTTGAGTGAACATTTTTACCTATGAACCCCACATGTTTTTTTCTTTTTAATATTTCAGCAATTTTTATGTTACAAAGAGTTAAAACATATTAAATTCCTTCACTATAGTAAATAGGACTTCTAAAAACGGATATAAAACAGTTTTAAAAAATGATTTTACACGCGGAATTAATAAAATTATTGCTATGAGTTATTTTGTTTCACGATAAAACAGTTGAGATAAATGCTTCTCTCAAACTGTTGTCCTAAGTCCATTAAACACAGACAAGTTGATATATAAATGTTACTTTTAAGAAAAATAATTCTTTTATATGTAATAAAAATTTAAATTTAAATAAGACAACTAGATTGTCTCGATCGATGTACAAAAGGAAAAAAAAAAAGAAAAAAGAAGGGAACTCAAGTTCAATAATCTCTCCATAAAACTACATGAGATTGGTCAAAACGACAAAAACATGAACAACTCCTTTTCCTTATACATGTCCTGTCATAATGAAGTTTCTCTTTCAAGATGCCACATTGTGTCATTGTTAAATATATTGTGTTCTTGAACATATATAATTGTAATTCTTTTTCCGAGCTTTCTACATTACATTTTCAAATTTTCACTTTAAAACTCTTGCATAATACAAACAACAACACAAAAGTAGAAGAAAAGTAATTTTTCTTAATCGTTACTCTATTTAAAATTACCCTTCAGAGATATTACCCCTGATAAGTGCCAAAATTCAGTAAAGATTCATGACAAAATCTGGCACTTATGCTTTTAATGGATGCTCATTTCATATTGATTCTTCCTAAATCTAAGTTTCAATCACATGCTTCCAAGTTTTGATTTAAAGAAATCATTTGATCCTATTTTGTGTGTTTTTCAGGAAAGATTAAAGAGAACTCAAGAAGAGTAAAGGAGAAAGTAAGAAATAGAGAAAAGAAGGAAAGAATGCTGTTACCTTCGCTCAAAACCAAAGCACTCTCGCTTAAGCCAAGGCCACAACCGCCATTCTCGCTTAAGCGAGTAGACTCTCGCTTAAGCGAGAGCTCGTGCAGTGGAGAACTTCCTTTGCCGCCATTCTCGCCCAAGCGAGTTCAGAGACCGCCATTCTCGCCTAAGCGAGATCCTTTCTTCAGCTTGAAGTACTCTGCTCGCTTAAGCGAGATGTTGGCTTCAGCACATCTCGCCCAAGCGAGAGGCTTTCTTTGGGATGAAGAATGCTGTCTCGCTCAAGCGAGACTGAGGTAGCTTGAGCGAGACTTCGTGGGTATATATGTTTTGGAGGTGCAGAACTGAAAGAGAGCTTGAAATTTTGGGGGAGAAGAGGTCCGTGCTGCAGAGTTGATACCAGGAGCATCAGTTTCTCATTTTCTTCTTCTTCTTCTTAGCTCATAGGATTTTGATAGCTACCATGAGTGGCTAATCTCTTTCCGTGGGATTGAATGTAATCTACTCGAACTTGGATGTAATCTGGTGATATTTATATATAGCATTTCTGTTTTACTCAGTATTGGTATTATTGTTCTACTCTTAATGCTTACTTCTATCTGATCAATAGATGTTTTGATTTTGATTTTTAGATCTGACTGGAAAGTATTTCTGAAAATCTGATTTGAACAATGATACTTGATATACTGTGATGCTAGGAATAGATCTCAATATATCAATTGCTTTTAACACTCGACCGTAATGCTGGATAGTTTGTTGAATATGTGAGGAATCAATATTCAGGAAACTAATCTTATGAATTTTATACGCGAGGGATCGGTATAAATGATTTTTGAGTGTGCATCAATATTGGTATTTTCAGATGTTATATATATTATATTCATCCAGATTACAGACAAGTGAGATAGATGAAATTCAATCCCAGTTTCTTTTACTGTATTTTTCTAAACTTTTCCGTTTCTACTGTATTAATTTTATGCAATATTTAATGCCAAATCAAGTTAAAATCTTTGTATATATATGCTGATCGAGATAATTAGTTATTTTAACTGAATCCGTTCCTCGTGGGTTCGACACTCTTACTTCAAATCATTATACTACAGTTGACTTTTGGTACGCTTGCCAGGAGAACCAACAACCCCTAATGACATATTTTTCTTAAGATAAACCTTCTACTATTAGAAATAGGAATGGGTTTAATGGTTCTTCCTGTCGAAGTTCTTTAGTTGGTGTTAGTGTTCGGTTATCATTAATCAAAATGGACATAGTGTATGATTCCAAACAAATCTTCATCTAGTTAATTCATTATTTGCAGTGTAAGACCTACTTTAATTTTACCCTAAAATTTAAGGGTCTCTCTTAGTCAGTTGGGCCTAAGGCGGACCCATAGAGCATCCCAAAACCCCTAAACCAGCCTAACCCTCTCATGTTCTGCCCACTTTGTAAATCAGTCACCTTACTCCTCTTCTCTTTTCCCCTCAAACAGTGTTCTGATAGGGTTCGAAGCTCATTCAGATTCAAGTCAGCTCAACCTCATTCTCTATTCCACGTAAGTTGTTCTTCCGCTCATGCTCTTTCTTCTCCAGCTTGTTTTCGTGGTTCCTGTTAGGGTTCACCGTAGTAATCCTATTTTCATTTTGTGCCACTGTTCTCAGCTCTAGAGTATGCTCCTGGAGTTGTTGGGTTCGTTGTCATAGGTGCATGTGCTTTCCACTAGCATCTGTCCAGGTAAGGGAAGCTCGGATTTTTTTATGCTTTTATAAATAATGTGTCTGTTTTGGTTCTGTTGGGTGCTCTTGATGATTTGATGTGTTTTTAATGGTGTGAAAATAATTTGTGTACTGTTTCTGGATGAATTTTTGGCTTTGCATGCGTGAGAGCATGTGAGATATGCTATGCTCGCCTAACCGAGCTATTTTTCGCCCAAACGAGAAGCTCTCGCCTAAGCGAGGAGCTCTCGCCTAAGCGAGAATGGCAGTAACTCGCCCCCTTTTAGTTTCGAGTACTCGCCTAAGCGAAGGCCTCTCGCTTGAGCGAGATAGGCTAGCTTGAGCGAGAACTCAAAGTGCTCTCTATTTTCAATCTCGCTTAAGCGAAAGCTTTTCGCTTGAGCGAGAGACCCTTGTCGCTTGAACGAGAGTTCCTTAGCTTGAGCGAGATTGACATTAGAATTGTTTAAATACTTGTATGCTCCCATGATTGATTTGTTTACCCTTTTAAAGCATGAAAACATGATGCCAACGTTTTATGCAACATGTTTGTGTTTTCTTTAGTTTTTGTTGTTTGGGATTTTGTGTTCTTACATGTTGAAACTAGTGAAAATCTGTCAGTTTAGCTTAAGTGAGAGATTTTAGCTTAAGCGAAATCAGTCTAGCTTAAGCGAGAATTTCTAACTTAAGCGAGACCAGTCTAGCTTAAGCAAGATCAATCTAGCTTAAGTGAGATCAATCTAGCTTAAGCGAGAATTGCTGCAGAATTTTAATTCCTTACTTTAACTTGAACTTGTGGATTTATTCAATTACTTTTAAAAGCATGAATTGGGCAAATGGGTATGAGTAGAATGGTTTATGGTCTATGATTGATAAGTTTAACATGACCTTGGCATGTGGTATGTATGGGATGGTTGGTTGTTAAAGTGGCATGGTGTTGGTACGAAATACAATTCTATATTCATGGTTTGGGAAGGATGAGTTGGCATGGATTCAACATGGAATATGAATGAGGATTGGTTATAAGTGGTTGACATGAGATTTATGTGCACGATAAATATTACTTGGTTGGTTGAATGTGATTGATATGTGGTCAGGACGTAATTCCATGAGCCTCTAGGTGAGACCTCATGGTGGTGCCTCAGTGATCGGGACGTAATTCCATGACCCTTGTTAGTGGGAGTCCATGGTGGTGCCCCATCTATATAATTTAGTAAGGATTCAAGGTAAGGTTGCATCCTGACGCTCTAAGGAGTCAGTTAGTCTCACATAGAGCGGACTGACTCTTGTGGTGAGAGTAGCAGAGGTCTGAAACCCATTAAGGGCTAACCTTGTGTGTGGGAGTTGAGACATTGTAATACTTAGCTCGGGGGTGAGCAGGAAAATCCACCACAAGTGCAAGCATCTGCTGAATCCGTATAATTATATGTATCCGGATGAGTGTCTGAGTCTTAGTGTATTGTTTGAGGAGTCATAACATGATTGGTTGATATATGCATCTTGAACTATTAAATTGCCTGCAACTGTGAGATGAATGATTTTCTCTTTTGCGATGATCATCAACTTGTTGATGTGAGCAGATGTGAGAAACACCCGTGGTCATCAGGGTGATGGAGGTTCCGTTGCATAGCTTGTCTGAGCTGGATCCTGTTGGCTGGGCTTTTCTTTAGAGCTATGGCCCACGTATTTCTTGTCTTTGGGCTTTAATTCTAAATACTGTTGAATTTTGTACCCTATCTTGTATTGGCATCGTGGTGTGCCTTAGAATTGTCCTTTTATAAAGTTTGGACATCTTTAAGGAGTGATTCTATACTCCGAACCTTGCTCGTAATATTATATTGTGTGATATATCATTTAAGTAAATTTATTTATTAAATGGGACGTTATATGCAGAATCAAGTCTATTCGTTATATACAAGAGAAATTATCATACTTAATTAACTAAATAATTTTATTTACGATTTCCCATAAATTGCATTTTATTGCAATTAACAATTACTTATTATCAAACATTCTATTACTTCAAAAAAATCTCCAAGAGTATCAAAAATCATTTGCTTTCAAATCTTTTGTAAAAGTTTCCATTCAAAGCACTTGTAACTTTATTGCACATTCCAATTGTTTTTAATATTTGTAACACTTTTCAATTGATATCTTTTCAAATACTTTTGCGATTCTTTCTACACCTAAGACTGATAGTTCTTGTGAAGTACATTTATAAATTGATTGTAGCTCTTCGTGAAATTTTCAAGAGTTTTATAGTTCATATATTAATTTCTTACATATTTTATATATGGTCGTAATTTGATACTATCAAATTAGTATATATATAATCCCCCTAAGAAGGTTGAGGTGATGGTAATTAAATGTAAAATTTAAAATATTCAAACTGGTATACAATGTTGTGTCTTCTCTCTTTTCGTTATCTATTATTTTACTCTCTTTTTTTTTAAGTTTTTTTACATTATTTAAATTCAAATCTTCTAAATTAAGTAAGAATTTTTTTCTAAACTTTATTAATATATATATATATATATATATATATATATATATATATATATATATATATATATATATATGAGAATTTTTAAAATTAGTTCACCCTCTCTTAATAATTTATAACATATTTTTCATTATCTTATATAGATACTTTCTAATCCATGTTATACAAGTGAAGGATACTTTGATACATTATTTTAACATTATTTTTTCATGTTTCGAGTGTAGGAATCAAATGTTTACTTAAATAATTTTTAAGCTCTTCAAGTTTCTTATCTTGTTATTCATTTAACATTTTTGTATGTCAACCGATTGTGGTGTACTTATAAAAAATGCTCCGATGCTAAGATCAACGTAGGGTTTATGTTAATTTAATTGTTCACTGAGTCTCTGTTACACCGCTTGGCTAGCTGCTCAGCACGACACATAAATTCTATATTTATGGTGGCGAGCTTATTGAATTCAATGTAAGGTAATGGTGGGGAGAAACATTAGTGCATATATTAGATATGAAGAAGTACCAATGATGTAGTAGCATAGAGGAAACTAGGGCTGGGCAAAATAGATCAAACTGCACTGCACTACCAAAAACTGCACTGAACTAACAAATAGTTCGCCTAAACTGCACTGAACTAAACTGTTTTGTTTTCTAATAAACTAAATTGAACTGTACTGCACTGAACTACACTGCACTAGAATATGAACTGGACTGAACTGTTATAAACTGAACTGTTTTATGAACTGCACTACGTTTAAACTAAACTGCACTATTTTTTAACTGAACCACACTATTTTTGAACTAAATTGCACTACTTTTGAACGTAACTACACAGTTTTTGAACTGAATTACACTAATTTTGAACTGAATTACACTAATTTTGAACTGAATGACACTATTTTTTGAATCGAATTTCACAAATTTTGAATCAGCTGCACTATTTTTTAACCAAACTGTACTATTTTTGAACCAAATTGCACTAATTTTGAATCAAATTGTACTAATTTTGAACTAAATTATACTAATTTTGAACCAAACTTCTCTATTTTTGAACCGAATTGCACTATTTTTTAATCAAATTGTACTGTTTTTAAATTGAATTACACTATTTTTGAATTAAACTGCACTAATTTTGAATTGAACTACACTATTTTTTAACCGAACTGGTTGTGAACTGTTTTTAAATTTCTTAACTAAATTATTTTATTAAATATTGCATTCAATTAAAAAACTAGAAAAGGTAGTACTTACCCACTTCATTCATAATATATGTTTCTTACAAACTAAAAAAAACAAAGACATAAAACGAAGTAGATAGGAAAATTTTGTCTCTACTCAAGAATACATCTTCAAATAAAAAAAACTAAGAAAACATAAAAATTAATACATCTTCAAATATAAGTTGCATTATAAAACACAACTTATTAACACATCTTCAATCATCAAAATTGATAGCACTTGAAAGTTCCATTTTATCTTGAAAGGTTATCTTAAAAATATTTCATATTTTTTAATCATTTCATTTATACGACTATTTTCCTTATTTTAGTTTTTGAACAAATCAATAAAAATTGTTGATTAAAAATATGACTTTGGTTTCAACATCTCTTTATGAAAATAATAATAGAAAATTCCATGAAATAACAAAGAAACTAATACTAATATTTTTTTATACATATAATGTTAATTTTTTTGCTATTTTTTATGTTTGTATTTTCTAAAATTATAATTACCAGTGTTTACTAATAAATTATTAGAAAATACAGTGGTATATTTCTCTAATAATCTGTTATTTTTTTAATTGATGGAATTGAAAAATGTTTATTTCATTTTTCAATTAGTAATAATGAGAGAAATACTTATAAAAAATGAAAAATATTAAGAATGAAATACACTGGTATATTTTTCTAATAATCCGTTATTTTTTTTAATTGATGGAATTGAAAAATGTTTACCAAATAATGAAAAAAATGGAATATGGTTGATGAAATTTAAAACTTGATGCTTGTTTAGGCATGTATGGGTTGGAGAGAAAAAAAAGGACAGCATCACTTTTGGATTGGGAAAAAAGCAGTTTCGGTTATAATGAGTTAATCGAACTGCACTTGCATCAGTTCAGTTTCTTAAAACAGATCTATAATATTGTTTGGTTCAATTTTCACTTTAAAACAGTTTAATAAATTTAGTTTAATTTAGTACAATTAATTGATAGTTTGATACAATTCAGTTAACTTTGCTCACCCCTAGAAGAAACATATCATTTGATAGTTAGGAACATCCTCTAATATTTTTAGTGGTAGATTATAGTATTAAATGAATGGTTATTTCATATATAACTGTTATTATGATCACCAATTTTTTATTATCGTTTCCATCTTTTATAATGTGTACAATATTTTCATATTGTGGGTACCCGATTATAATATACATATATTTACTGATAATTTTTTTTACCTAATTAAAAGAATAAGAGCCATAAAAGGTGAATAGCTTGCACATACCTTTTCACATTATAAACACAAGTTGTTTTTATTTTAATTGCTCATACATAGAAACAACACCTTCTTTTTTTTTTTAAGAAAGATCATATATTGTTGGTACGTAATTAAAAAAAAATTGTATTGTTCTTATCAAACGTTACGTAACTTTTTAAAAATCATGTTTTTTTGCTGGGTGGGTTAAAAATAAAAGTTTCAGCTTTGTATAAAATAAACCCCAGCAAAGAAAAAGCTCAAAACAGTTAAATATGCTTCTTGAAATAATTACAGAAGGAGACAATATTCGATTAATTATGAAGACATTGACCAAAGAAAACTTTCTTCTCGAACCATAAAAAAAAAATACATAGCAACCTAACTTTGATAATAAACAAGAAGAAAACCAGAAGAAAAAAAAATGATTGAGGAGAAAGACAAGAATTGGGTGGTGGGTTGACCTAGATTTGATTTTCCACATTACCCCAAAAAATTATGCCTTGATAGAAGAAGATTGGATGAAAAAGTAGAGGAAATTCCTAAATTGTTGAATAGAAAGCTCCATCCAACATGTCTATATCTCAATTGGAAAGGGTTTTGTTATTGGAGGACCTACAATATGTGACTTTGACAATCATATATGAGTACTTACTTTTTTGTGTTTTGGGGATGATGAATAAAATGTGTGGGATATGAAGAAAGCGTTGTTTCTAAGCTGACTAAGAAAAAACTGTCTTTTGGAAAAGAGTTGAAGGAGAGATATGGTGGCCAAAGCATCTACAAAAGTTGGGAATGAAAGATGGTTAGAAACAAAAACACAACTCTTTTTCACACACACAAACCCTTACTACATCTTATCTCTTTAACCCCACATTTTCCACCTCACACTAACTTTTGCCTTTTCTTTTCATTGCTTTTCCTATTATGCTATTTGCCTTGGATGCTCACATCCTTATTACCTTTTACTTCTCTTCCATGGTTTCCATAGTGTTATTAGGAGCATCCATTTGTAGTTATAGAAGTGCTAATTGTTAGCTTAAGATACTACTTCAATGAAAACTTGCAAGACTTGTCCTAAACCCTAAATTCTAACATGCATGGAGATGGGTCATTCGAGAGAAAATTTATTTAGAAGATAACAACAATGAAATATGAGTTTAGTCCACACAAAAAATTGACATCATCTCCAATAAAAACCTTAAAATAATTCAAATTTGATCAAGTAATTAAGAACTATTTGTAACTGTTAATTCAATTGGTTATTAATGATTATTTACAACTATATATTTACTAGTTATTTTACATGAAAATGTTATCAGGTGTTTGTTTCAAGTTAATATTTTAAATAAGGGTTAAATATGTTTTTAGTCCTCACACTTGTCTCAAACTTTGATATATTTTGGTTCCTAAACTTTAAAAATGAATGAATATAATCATTTTAACCTAATGACGTTAATTTTATTAGGCTTTTTAAACATTGTTTCAAGTTGACATTTGAGCTCGAATATCTCAAAATGATGTAAACAACTCAAACGTCATCCTAAAACACATAAAAAATTTGACGTATTTGAGTTACGAAAACTATATCAATATATTTTTATAATTCGAGAATCAAAATGTATCAAAGTTTAGAGAAATGACAAATTATAATTTCGCTTCCAAATTTAAGGATTAAATATATTTAACCCTTAAAATAATACTTATGTTATTTTTTAAGATTTTTTAGAAAACTTGATGAAGTGAACATAGACATTGATCAAAGCGTGTAATTGTGGGATACAAGTAATTCATGTAAAAGAAACTCTCTTCAAAACCATAATTGAAGAGACAATAATATATGATCCAGGAACACTAGGAATTTCAATCTATTAATGCCATTTTAGGTTAAGGAATGTGTTTTATGTACTTTGCAAGAGGAACAACATATATGCTAGCTAGCAAATAATTTGTACGATGTGTCTGTTCCATTGAGCAATATAAAATCTTCAATTGAACAACAAATCAACGGTAAAAGTAAAATTAAGTTGAGAATCAATTCCAATGTAACCAATAATCATCATAAGTCTTGGACTATAAAAAGTTGTCTCTCTAGTTAGAAATCACGCAAATTAGAAATAATATCTCCTAATAAAGTTTTATATTCTTAAATAGGAGTACAAATAAAGCATACAATAATGGTTGGTACCTAATTTCTATATTGATATACATTATCTTTTAACATTATTTGTGACAATAAATAACAAATTACCTTAAATTATAGATTATAGGTATATTATTGTAAACGCTCTCATGATAAATAATACTCTTTAAATTGTGGTGGCAAAACAACACTCAAATCAACTTTTTATTTTTAGTAACTTTTTATTAATTTTTTCTTCTTTCATGTATGAATTTCAATAAATACTCATCACAAAACAACATCTAAACGTTGAAAAAAAAATTGGAAAATGAAAGTCATGAGAAAAATAAGACACTAGGAAAGAAATTTCTTCATATGTGATATGAAATTATTTTTAAATTTTCTTCCTATTCAAATATCAAAATAAAGTGATATATATATATATATATATATATATATATATATATATATATATATATATATATATATATATATATATATATATATATATATATATATAAAAGATAAATCTGTGTGCTCGGCATAGAAAGCCCACATTCTATACCGGTTGTGCTATAACTGGTGTGAAAAATGTGATTTTTTTTCTTTTGTTTTTACTTACTTACTCTCTGACATCTACAAAGGATTCACAGAGGCAGTTTTAGAAGAGTGGGAGAAAGACGACATTTTACCGGGCAAGGGCTTGGAGGAAGGAGCCCTTGATGAGTTTGTGGTTGGGCTCAGTTGTGTCATTGTAGGCGTAGATGCGAAAGTCGCTGGTGAACTTGGTTAAGGGCATGAAGGATCTATAAAGGATGTTGAGCCTGTTGAAGAGTGCGAGGAAGGAGGCACCTTCGAGCAACATAACGACATGTGGGTCGAAGGAGATGAAGGGTCTCAATGACATGTTGGTGTCACAATGATGTTGTGGCAGTGGATTATGGAAACCTTAAATGAGAGAAAAACACCCACTTACCAAACAAGAGAGTTGCGAGAGAGACCCAACAAGAGCAAGAACGAGAGTGACCAAGCTAGAGTGAGAGCAAGATCGAGAACCACCAGAGAAAGGAGGAGATGAGGATAGAGTACAATTAGTGGCGGATCTTCGGCCAACACTTTGAGGGTGCCAAAATTTTGGTTGAATTACTCTTTTGGTCCATGTTTTCATCCAAAAATGTCATATTGGTTATCTAGTTTTTTTAGTCTCAAATTGGTTCCGATTTTTTAAAAATCGATGCAATTTGATCATTTTTGTTGAATTTCTTGAAACGAAGCAAGGATTTTTCATCAAAAACTAGGTTTATGTCAATTACATCAACAAAGAAAACCATCATTATTCACACCTTTAACTTTTACGGAAAAATCTTGATCCAATTCAAGAAATTTAACAAAAAATAAGATACCAAATTGCATCATTTTTTCAAAAATTGGATCAAATTGAAACTAAAAAAAAACTAGAGGACGAACTTGATATTTTTAAACTAAAATAAAAACCAAATAAGTATTCCTAAATCTTTTATATAAACTAGTAAAAACCATATAATTTTTTTATGACAATAAAAAATAATAACATGTAAACTAGTAAAAACCATTTATTTATTATTGTTATTATTATAATTATTAAAATTAAATATAAATAATTTTTATAATTTTACTATAGTTAATTTTAAGTTAAAAAATAATTAACTAAAAAGATGATTAAATTACATAAATGATCTCTTAAAAATAATGTTAAGAAAATAATTATTTTTATTTAAAAAATATTTAAAAGGTCAAATTATAAAATAAATGTGAATAATAATAAAAATCGTATACATTAATATAAATATATAAGTTTTTTTTAAAATATTAAATATATAAAATATATTAAAAGCATTAAATTTTTAAAATATATATTTAAAATTATATAATAAATTATATGATTATAAAAAAATTTGGGGGGGCCATGGTCCTCCCTTGTCATATCATAGTTCCACATCTGAGTACAATGTAGTGAGTTGTCAAGGAGAAGACGAGGGTGTAGAGAGGAGGAGAGTTCTAGAGTACGAGGTGTAGCGTGAGAAGACTTGGAGGAAAAATGTAAAGATATTATGCCGGTTCTTGTGATAATCAACATAGAAAGTCTCCTACTTATTACAAATTTGTTACAACACTCGTTTACTATGAAAGTTCTAGTGATAATCAATATAAGAAGTCTCGTCATATTTATAATTATGTCAACTACACTTATTATACGAGTGAATTATAACCACCATAATAAATCGTTATAAAACTAACTTTTGCACTAATCTCATAACATAAGTCATATATCTTAATAATGTCCAAAATAATATTATGACTTCAATCTAGTCCAAAATAATGTTGTGACTTTCAGAGGAGAAGGTTCATCATTCCTAATTCTCTCTCACGGATTAACTACAATATATTTATCAGATCATATTACTACTACCCAACAACAACTACCCATATTACCCTAATTGTATTTTTCTTCTCCTTCTTCTTCTTATTATTTAATTTTGATAATATTTAGTACCCATATAGTTTTTTTATTTCATTTTATACATCTTTGTTTATTAAATTTGTGACATTGTGATTCAAAATACAATATAAGATTATTTACAAAATTAGTGTCATTGGTAATAAAATTTACGGAAATACATAGATTTTAAAAAATTTGTGAAAATAGACAAATCGTGTTATAAATACAATTTCAAAATAAAGAAGTTGGGTTTTCTAAACTTTATAGAAGTCCTGTTTTTAAGTTACGACTTTCAACTTTATATTTTTTTTCTCGGAAATCTTACGTAAATATTTTAAACGACTTATTTATCTTTCAACTTTTAGTTTCTACTATTTTTTTTCTTTTTTATATTTTAGAAGTATGTTAAGAGCATGATTTCTTTTTCTTGTTTTCTAAATTTTTTTACATTCTAAAATTTTTTATATACACAGATTTTTATTTTAAATTATCTTTTAATAATTTAATTAATTGAACTTTGAATTTTTCTTGTTTTTTAAATTTTTATATACTCATATTTTTTAATTTTAATATATTTATTTCAATAATTTAAAATTTTTACAGTCTTTTCTATCTTAAATTATTATGTTTTTGAATAATTTGATTGAAAAGAATTTTAAATCTTTCAAATTTTCGAGTAAACATTCTTTTTACTTTCATATATTTTTTAGTAATTTTATTAATATATTAAAATAAAAGTTCTGATTTTTTTACTATTTAATGTTTTGTTTTGTTGTTTTAACTTTTAATGTAAACATTTTTTTAAAGTTTTTAAATAGTTTGATTATTAAACTTTATACATGATTCTTACTTATTATTATTGTTATATATATATATATATATATATATAAAGTATAATATTTTTATATTTAAATTTTCATTTAATAATAAGTAATTTAAAACAATTTTTAAAATAATTTTAAGTATCTTAAAAAAAATAAAAAAATTGTAATATAAAAATTAAAAAGTTGAAGGCTTAATTTTATTTTAAAAGATATAAAATTCTTTGAGGCCTAAAATTTTTTAAAAGATTTAAATTTTTTTTTCATCAAATTATTGATTGAGAAGTGATTTAAGATATAAAAGATTATAAAAAATTTTAAATTATTAAAATAAATATCCCAAAATTACAAGCATACGATTATATAAAAAAATTTAAAAATATAAATTTTTGAAATCAATTAAACAAATTGTTAAAAATAATATAAAATAAAAAAATATTTATTTTAAATTTTTAAAAAACGTAAACAGAAAAGAGAGATGATGTTTTAATGCACGACTTCTATAAAGAAAGTAACAAAAAAAAAGTCATTTAAAGTATTTATGACTTTTATAAAAATAAGAAAAGTAAAGTCGTAAAATAAACTCCAATAACTGAAGCAATATTTAAAAAAAATGGCTTTGTTTCTTTATTTTGAACTTATATTTAGAAAATGTGATTTTGTTATGTATTTTAAAGTTGTATTTATGAATTATGACTCATGCAACATTCCAATTTAATAAAACTCATCTACTAACTTCGGATATTTCAAAATTTGATATGAAACATAAATTAACCCAATAGTCATATAATCATATTACAATATTCGTCAAATTAAATATCTAAAGTTTTTAAAAAGAAACAAATTACGTTTTTTTTTAATTAGAATAAGTATCAATGAACATAGAGTAATATAACTTAAATTACACACTAGTGATAGTCAATCTCACACTCTATTCCTGAATTGTGAATTGTGTTACTGCTAGGTACCTCACTTGTGGTATCCTATGCTCACGTGAATTTCACGATCATAGCAAAAAGTGACAAACACACAATAAAGGTAAGCTAGTATGTAATAAAAGAAAGAAAGAAAAACAATACATATCTACATATACAATTAAACTCAAAGATTTCACAACCAGCCAAAACCATGCACGATCATTTCATTTAGTTCCAACACATCATACAACAAATTCAAATAACAGCTAGCTCTAGAGGATTAAATATATATTAAGTATGACCTAAAGATTCTCTCCTATTATAAGGATATCAATAGCATTTAGACTCATAAGGTCATGACTCTACCACCTTCTTAATAATAGGGCAAGTTCACCTATTTCAGTTATAAAAGGTTTCCATATGAACCAATTTTCGTCATAAGAACCTCCATCGACTTTCACAACTATATATCTTATCCTGTATGAGTTGGGATACCTAGTAGAGTATGGATAATCTCCTTTTAAGCCCCTACTCAGCATATCTAACACAAGAGTATAATGCTTCCTCCATTGGAAGCCACTCCACCTTCAAATAATCCCAATCACACACCTTCACATTCAAAAATCAAACATCCTTACCATACTTTCATATACATTTATATGTATCAAACAAAAACTTATTTTAGTTTAAACAAGTAATATAGAAGCTATTTGACTTTCGATCAACATCCACAACATCCACTCAACGCAACTCAGAAATAGGCGCATCTGGAAGAGTTGCACCTAACACCATCACTACCTTTTGGCGCCCAGCAAACCCAAACTGCACCCAATGAGGTCACCCTTAGAGCTCCCAAAATTTAAATATAGGAGGTAGCACCCAATGGTCATTATCGAGGCCCAACGCCCACAAGTTAATGAGCTTATTGAATTTTGTGGCACCTAACTGTACAAAAGTTTCGCCTAGCGCCAGTTAAGTCAAAGGCCACTATTCAAGTGGTGTCCAAAGGCTCCGTAGCGATGGTATATTAGAAAATTGAACTTCCTATTTGAATTTTAATTGAATAATTTGACTCTTCTTAATCTATTCCTTGCTTAATAAACTAATAAACTTCATAATTTTAATAAATCCATCTCTTAGGTCAAAAGTGCCAAATTTAGTCAATCAAAGGTCTGATAAAGAAATTCCTATCAACAGACAAACCAAGATATTACAAGAACAATAAACACTATCTGATACCAATTGAATCAAACTCGCATTTCTTTAAAGAAATCATACCACATTAAACATATTACACAATTATCATTGTCAGTTCCATACCAAACCATTTCACCATAATATATCAATTCATAATTCAAAAGTATACTTTTATATTTATTTTCTCTCTCTTATTTTGTTTTTTATCTTTAGTTTTTATAATTTATTTTATTTTTGTCTCTTATCTTTATCATTATATTTTAATTTTATCTTTTCTCTTTATCTTTTATCTTTTATATATATATATATATATATATATATATATATATATATATATATATATATATATATATATATATTCACATTTCTTTATCTTCTATCTTTACTTTCACCTTATTTAAATGAAATGCATTCAACTAGAGTAAATCATCATTTCCTCCCAAGAGTTTCATTTGTAAACACAATTATTTCCTTACAAAAATATTATTCATTTATATAAAAATTGGAGGTAGAATCCAATATCTTCCCAACTAGTTCTAAGTATTGGATAAATGGTAACTGTTCAAATGTGAAAAATATCCATATTTACATAAATGGGTTGACACCAACAACAACTTTAATAATGACAATGTGAGTTCTTTTAGAAATTTAGAAGTTTATTTCATTTTTTACACCATTATATTTTATAATTTACTCATCAAATTTTATAAACAAACCTTTTCAAAGAGATAATTCAAGTGTGCAAGATTAGTTCGCTGGATTCTGCCATTAAAAGGATTTATATAGATTAATTGTAAGGAGACTTACACATGTGATGGAAAAAGTAGGCTACAGAAGGTGTTATTAGATATTCTAAAAGTGAATTTCTTTTTGCCTTCTCTAGAGTCTTGTGTGTTAGCTCAAGAGTAGAGGTTGAACTATTTGTCATATCAATGAGATAAAATAATATGATTATTGAGAGTGACTCTTTCTTCAATGATTCAAACTAGTCCAAAGATTGATTACATTAGTTGGAACCATTTCTCTAGTAGATATGTTTTTGTCAAATATAGATTATCATTATCTTTGAATTCATATGTAATATTTTTTTGTTAAGTTTGCTCACACTTTTCTTCATTTTCCTTTGTACATGGATAACATTAGAAAAAATGTAATCTAGTTGAATGATTTTTTTTTTCATAAATAAAAAAAATATTTTAATTTTTCTTGCAACCTTTATTCCTTTTATTTTAAATATTGTAGAATATAATAATCAGTTATCATATTGGTAATTCAATTTGTTACATCTTCATTATATTACTTCTATTTATTTTGTTAGACAATATTACTAAATAGAATCTTTATATTACTCTAAAACACATCCTTGACATTGATTTATATGTTGGATTAAATTAACAGACAATTAATCTTATCACTTTTTTTATATACTGTTTAAATAATTAACGAAATGTAATTATTTAAAAAATAATAAACATCAATTATATAATGCAGATAAATATTGATTAAATAAATGATGTCAAAATAATTAAATTGATTTTTTTATATGGATTATATGAATTATCAATCTGAAAATTATTATAAAATGTTGCGTTTACTTTTATTTCCTTTTTTGCACTTTTCCTGATAAGTAACAGAGAAATTAAGAGACTCATTCTTCCATTCTTAATATATGGAAGTTGAAAGGTATACTTTTATCTCAAGAATATTGAAATACATTTATATTATAATAAATAAATTTTATAAAAGACTTGTATGATTCTAACATTGTTTAATACCAATAATTTTCTTCCTAGCATATATGGATTTAAATAATTAAAGATATGTCTATAGTTTCAGATGAAGTTATTCATCAATAAAAAAAAACTTCTCCGTATAATTTTTTAAAAAATTTGAATATATAGTTTGAATATTCAATATCTACAAAAATAATTATGAAATACGTTGGACACATGGCAGCATCATAAAGATGGATACAAAAAACTAAAAAAGTTGGGAATTTCTATATTAACAAAAGAACAAAATACTCGTTCCATATCTCCATATCTCGCATAAATCAAGGATTGTCCATGCCACTATAGAGCTCATCAATCTTTCGAGACCACCAAACAAAATATAAGTGGACCACAGAGATATTGATGTCGCACTAAGAACATACTCCAGCACATTGGTGGCAGACAATAAGTAAGCGGTTATGATAAACATAACGGTATGCCAACATGTTTGTGAATCTCTTCTAAGAGCCTAACTTAGACAAAATAGAATTAATTGCAATGTGTCCAACAGAGCCTGGACCTACAGTGTAAGCCCAATTAGACTTGATAAAAGGTCCAAAAGCCTGGACCTACAAAAGTAAGTAAAGTTATCAAAAGTCAACTAGATTTCTATAAGTATAAGCGGACCAGATGATTAAAGTTATGCAATTCATAATTCATTAGTTTCTTAATAAGATATTTGACTTTTGAGAACTTTGTTGACTTAATCGTCAGAATCCCTTTTTACAGGTACAATCCTATTTCATGGCTCCTGTAAAAAAGCAGACGACTACTTAGTAAACAGACATGACTATTAAGAACTCATTCGAGAAATCTAAAAACTATTGTAAGATACTATTTGAGTCTTATGATAATTTTGTATTGTCCATACAAAAAAAAAAAAAAAAACTTTGATAGTATCTATGACTTATAATAGTCATGAAGACATTTATAAATAAGTGTTTGCCTAGCTAGAATTAGATGTTTACAACTTAGTCTGGATATAAGAATTACTTATTAATAAGGTTCGTCTATATTAAAATACATTACAATTAGGATGATTCCTAAACTTAGATCAAGTTTCCTTAACTTTAAAATGATAAATTACAAAAATAATTAAGAAACAAAAACAAAATCATTTCCATGAAACTTTCAAATATTTTCTAATTTATTATTTAAAGTTTGGATCTTGTTTATTTTTCTTCTCTATTTTTTTAGATTTGATTAATTATTTGATATAAAATTTAGTTTTATTTTTATTAATTATCTGAACAAAATTTATTATTAAAAATGAAAAACGTTTTCTCATGTATTCGGTGGTGACATATTACAAATGACTCAGTAACCGTAAGTGGTATCAGAGCCAAATGTGCACTCACCTTCGATGCCAGTTCTTCCTTATGCCCCGGAACCTGAAATAATATAGGTAGAAGAGAGTAGAAGAGAAACCCCTCCACATGGATACACCCTCTAGTTCTTCTTCAGATCCTATCCTCCTTAACTCCTCTATTTCCCTTCCTAGTAATGTCTCAAAAACCTTATCTTCTAAGATCGAAAACCTGGTTGAATATTCCTATATTCCAGAAGATGCTCAAATCTCTGAAACTTCCACCCCTCTTTTAAGTCCTTACAACATATTTCGCAAAAGAAGAACAACTATCCAGTCAATTACCAGACTAATTTCTACAAGACGTCCCACTGAAAAGGAGTATGTCCAATCCTCTAGGATGGAACAATGTGCTCTTACTGCTTCTTCCCAAGAGCAGTATGTCACTCTCGAGATTCCTCAAGAACTCATCACACACTGGAGGCATGAGGGATACACCCACCTCCATTACGGAGCCATCAGACTCATCCTTTCCCTCCATGGCAGAAGAGGACTACCCGTCTCTGCTAGGGTCTCTCTGCTAGACACCAGTTACCTCCATTATGAACATGCTGTAATCGGAACTGTCCTGACAACTCTCCACGCAGGGAGTATCGTGCTTACGCTTTGCCCAAATTTTAACGTAAGCCTAAAAGACCCTACAGTATCTCATAGACTAAAAGTACAAGTACACATAACGGGAGCAGATCAGGTTCCCGAAGCTTTATGTGCCACACTACATCATCAGATCATATACAGGATACAGAACCATGCAGTCAATCTATCATTGCCTAATCGAAATGATGGAGCTTTGTTTGTCATAGTTGATCCCAATGAAGAGAGTCCTTCTATTATCCAGGTGCCCAGAAATATTTCTAGGGCTCAACTCCAAGAACTAGTTCCTCTCCAATGGGTTACAAACTATGAAAAGATACATGAGAACAAGAGACCCATTCAATCTATGGAAGCCACTTTCAGAAGATCCGTAGATGGAACAGTTCGAACTATTTTCAAAAAACCTGAAGGAGACCAGGTCAGCAGCTCTTCTCATATCTTCCAATCTATGATGATACAACCTTGTACTAAAGAAGGCAAGATACCTATCTGGGGTGTCCAACCAAATGGGACACCAATATTGACAAACAAGATAAATGGTCACTTCATATGGGATGCTGATCCTGATATGTGTGACCCTGATTGTGACTGTCACCATGACTATGGGGATTCGAGTGACGAAGAAGAAGAAGAGGATGATGGTAAGCCAGGCGGAGGTCCTTGCAAACCTTCTCCTCCTCCTTATGACAGATCTCCACCAGCAGATCGCCCATGGATTGGTCTACACCAGCAAAATCTTCCAGATCCTTTCTGGAAACAAAGACGGTGCTTAGAAATCTTGGGGAGATACCCTTCTCCTCCCAGAATTCCAGTTCCATGTATGATGTTCACTGAGACAAACTACGAGTCTGAATTTCCTTCCCTAGAGAGACAGGTAGACCCAGTTTCTAATATTACAACCAAACCCCATATTTCTCCAACTGAGATTGGACCAGAAGGAAGACTCAAACCTTTGACCCAAGCAGAAGAGGTCCTCAATTGGCACACTGAGAATGCCAAGGCACAGAATAACATACTAAAGCGCATTGATGCAGGAGTAAGCAGGCTTTCAACCCATATTGAAGAGACAGACGGAAGAATCTTACACCTATCAGAAAGAATGCAGAAGCATTACCATCATCTCTCCTTAGAAATCTCACGCCTTGAGAAGGAATGGAAGACCACCTCGTTTGGGAAAGCCTCTGATGAAAAGGAAAGAGAAATTAGAAGTCTCAAAAGCCAGATCCAAGAGCTAGATGACCTCATTGCCAAAAAAGAAAAACAATTGTATCATCCTGACCCTTATGCTTTTGTACCACCTCTTCTAACCTCCACTAGAACTTCTCCTTTTCATCCTCCCTACCAACCGTCTTCATGGACTTTACCTACTGCATCTGCACACAGAACCAGAAAACAGCCACAAACCCATGAACAACAAAGAACCTCTTCTACTAAGTCAGAAAAAGAAAAAGAAGTCTTTCAAGACTCACAGGATCCATATTCCCAGCTCACTATAGAAACCTGTCCAAAACCCTGTCTGATAACATCCGAATATACTTCTTCTGAATACGATACAGATGAATCTCTCCAGGATAGCAATAAGGAAGAAGAACAAGGAAATCACTTCCTTGACATTCTCATGGCCAACACCTCGTCCTCGAGGCAAGAACCTATCTATGAATCTCCAGAAGAAGAAGAAGAAGTTAGCTCTTTCCCTCCTAGAGGAGATAACCAGAGACCCATTAGTGGACCTTGGTTTACTCTAGATGACATAACACCAGATCAATGGAGGAAAAGACTCATTGAGTTCGGCGCTTGGCTGGACACTAAGCTCATTAAAGAAGCAGATACTTACAAGGTTATAGAAGAATTCTGTTGTAGAATGACTGGGACATTAAAAGAATGGTATCACAATCTGGGAGCTGTAAGGCAAGATCAGTTCCATGCCTTGGGCAGTACTGCTGCTGTCCTTGGAGCCCTACATGAAGAATTCATAGGAGATGGAGCTATCACTGACAGAAAAATAAGGCAAGAATTCTTCGAGATGAAATGTTGTTCTCTTAACATGAAAGATCTGGACAGACATTTCAAAAGAATGATACAAAGATTTTACCTGCTCAATGGAGGAAATGACCCAAGCCTGAAAAATACTTATGTTGCTTCTCTTCCGGTTGACCTCCAACCAGAACTCAACAGAATGGCTATAGCTGCTCAGAAGGATTTCTCCCACATGACAATGGGACAGATCCACCAGATGACCAAAGAAGCTGTAGATAAGCTGTGCAGACAACATCAACACTTCTCAGATATCTTAAATCAGAGAAGTAAGTTTACTAAAGCATGCAACAAGCCTTATTTGCAGATCAAATGCAAAGAAAAATGTATCTGTTCCCGCAAAAAATCAAAACCTACAGAACCTCAAAAAAAGAAGAAATCCTTTAAGTTCTTCAAAAAGAAAAGATCCAAAGGGAGAACGCCAAACCAAAACTGTTTTATCTGTGGAAGAAAAGGGCATTTTGCTAAAGACTGCCCTAATAAAGCAGATAAAGCTATCAGGCTTATATCTTCCCTCAACTTAGGGGAAGAAGATGTAGAATCTCTTTACTCAGAACAAAGTTCTCCTGATGAAACTACCATTTTTGCGCTCCAAGAATCTTCTGAAGAGGAAACTCACAGCCAGAAGAAATCTGTACCAGTCTTCTCAACTATGCAACTTTCCAACATTACTATTGTTCCTCCTAAGCCTCATATCCCAGTCCATATACTTCCCTCAAAATATGATAAGCCCATCAAAGTTATCGCTTACATAGATACAGGAGCCCAGAAAACCATGGTTAATCCTGACATTTTACCTGCTGATCACTGGAAGCAAGAAGATTCATATTTCATAGCAGCAAATGGGAAAATGTTCAAAACAGAGCTAGTATCAAAGAATCCTATTGGGATCCGATTCTTCCCAGAATGTATAGTTTGGGCCAAAATTATAGGTAGCAAGCTCCCAGACAGAGACATACTGATTGGAATGGATGTGTTCTCCAACACAGGGGCTTTACGCATCCTCCCGACTGGTCTAAGATTCAAGAAAAAGTTCCAAGCTTTTGTTAATACTGCCAAACTCTTCTCTCTACATGAAGGACCTCTTGATCTAACCACAATTAAGACAAAATTGAGCCCTTTATGTGCCAACAATCACAAAGAATTCAGACATTCCCATCCTTTGTGGAAAAATCCAGAATTCTTTATTGATCTTCCCTTTAAACTTAATGAAGATATCAATCCTACTAAGGCCTCTCATCCTGGAATGTCACCTTCAGATTTACTCTTAGCTAAACAGGAATGTCTAGACCTCTTACAACAAGGATTGATAGAACCAACCCAGTCAAACTGGGCATGCCAGGCCTTCTATGTAGAAAAAAGGGCAGAAAAGCTTCGCGGAAAGAAGAGGCTTGTCATAGATTATAAACCTCTAAATCATTTCCTCAAAGATGACAAATTCCCTATCCCCAAAGCCTCTGTTCTTCCAGTACTGCTCAAAGAATCATCCATCTTCTCAAAATTCGACCTCAAATCTGGTTTTTGGCAAATAGGCATCAAACCTTCAGAAAGATACAAAACCGCATTTTGTATTCCTAATGCCCAATACCAGTGAACAGTACTCCCATTTGGACTCAAAGTAGCCCCCTCTCTCTTTCAGAAAGCCATGACCAAGATCTTTGAGCCTATCCTAAACAGTGCTATCATCTACATAGATGATATCTTACTTTTCTCCAAAGACAGAGAGTCTCACAAAATTCTCTTGGAACAATTCATCTCCCTGGCTGATCAACATGGTATTATGCTTTCAGAAAAAAAGATTCATTTAGCACAACTAGAAATTGATTTTCTTGGAATGCATTTCTCTCAAGGTACATACCAACCTCAACCTCATATAGCTCAAGAGCTTCTGAAATTCCCTGATTGCTCTTTGACCGTCAAAGAAATCCAACAGTTTTTGGGGATCCTCAATTATATTCGGGATTTCATCCCCAAAGTTGCAAAGTATACCAGCCCTTTGTCCAGATTATTAAAAAAGAACCCTCCTCCTTGGGGGACAGAACAAACACAGGCAGTGGCTGAAATCAAAAAAATAGCTCAGCACCCTCCTGCGCTCAAGATTCCAGGAGATGGAAAAAGAATTCTCTAAACTGATGCCAGTGATCATTATTGGGGAGCTGTTTTAATGGAAGAAAATGGAAACCGAATAGATTATTGTGGACATGCTAGCGGTCAATTCAAGGAAGCCGAAAAACATTACCACACCACCTTCAAAGAAGCTCTAGCTGTCAAGAATGGCATTAAGAAATTTGATTTCCATCTTAGAGGTTTCCAGTTTGAAGTACAAATGGATAATTCTTCTTTCCCAAGAATCCTGGAGTTCAAAAACAAGATGCCACCAGACCCCCAAATCCTTCGCTTAAAGGATTGGTTCTCCAAGTATGATTTTTCAGTCAAACATCTCAAAGGGAAAAATAATCTAATCCCAGACTTCCTTTCAAGACCCAGAAAAGCAATCCAGATGATTACTGCCATTAACATTTTCCCTCTGATTTTTATGGTTAAACATTTACCCAATATGGCAAAAATCCAGAAAGAGTACCCTCCTGGACTACTTCCTACATCTCCTACTGATATTCTCCAATTTGCAAGATCAAGGTATCTTTATTACCTACATGAGACCCTGAAATACAAACACAGTCCCCCATGCATGTTTGATCCAAATAACGAATTAGGAGGAATATATGAATTGTTTATGGGAGTCGGATGGGATATCTGTGAACCAACTCTTTGGGCCATTTGGTGTAAAAGTGTTCAGAGGTCCATTCCCCTAGCCTTGAAAGTCCAAGAAACTTACAACATCCTGACTGATCCTTTCAAACAAGATTACCTGTTCTGGACTCTGTTAGAATGGTTTTCTCCCATCCCATGGTGGAGACATGAGCTAGAAAAGATTATTCATTATCAAAGTGATATGAATCTTAATGGGAAAAAGGATCTAAAGGGTTTAGGATTGCTGGAAAAACAGAATTGAAATGGAATAGAATGGACACACACAACTGGACAAGGTCACGCTGCACCCCAATCTCAACATTC
>Ga0214544_1002649_pt1 | contig 37538 bp, 27 predicted proteins | sample CNSS3metaG_FD_160074 | JGI IMG/M metagenome (GOLD analysis project Ga0214544, IMG submission 160074) | Root nodule microbial communities from cowpea collected in UCLA plant growth center, Los Angeles, California, USA - CNSS3 | ecosystem: Host-associated > Plants > Roots > Nodule | place: USA...
GTGTATATGTGTATATATATATATATGTATATATATATATATATATATATATATATATATATATATATATATATGTAGATGTATATATATATATATATATGTGTGTGTGTGTGTGTGTGTGTGTAATATTCGCTTGGATAACATACTTTTTCGATTGGGTATGGCTGTGACTATTCCTCAAGCCCACCAATTTATAAACCATAGACATGTTTTAGTTAATGGTCGTACAGTGGATATACCAAGTTATCGTTGTAAACCTCAAGATATTATTACAACAAAGGATGAACAAAAATAAAAAACTCTTATTCAAAATTATTTTGATTCAACCCCCATGAAAAATTGCCAAATCATTTGACTGTTCATCCTTTCCAATATAAAGGTTTAATTAATCAAATAATAGATAATAAATGAGTTGGTTTGAAAATAAATGAATTACTAGTTATAGAATATTATACTCATAAAACAAAAATATATATATATATATATATATATATATATATATATATATATATATAGATAGATAGATAGATAGATATAGATAATGAATTTTTTTATCTATTTCTTTCCTTTTTTCTACAATACAAAAAAATATATTTCTATTTCCATAATATTCAAGTAGTTTAATTAGTTGGTTAAAAAACCTAAAAGTCAAAGTTCCAAGGTGGAGTGAGAATATTAAGAATTCATCTTAGAAGGATTACCAAAATAGAATCGAGCCCTTTTCTTTGTGTTTTTTTGTGTGGCCATATAATTGATGATGATGTGCACTTTATATAGGATTTTCCAAAAACCTTTACTTGATTGTGTTGACTTCACTTTTGTCTATGAATATAGGTTTAAATATCTTAATATCATTTTCCCCTATTTGAGTTTGAGTGTCATATTCTTTCTATGATGAGGGTGGAACCCAACCAACTTCATCCAAATACCTAGACATTCTTAATTGCTTTTCAAATTCTATGTGAGCACTTAGGCATGCCACCTATAGCCAATAAATGTATGTATTTCTACTAGTTAAAATACAGTCAAGAGGTCAGTTGAATTTCTCTGAATGGTGTCCAATATGGGTCTTTGTTTACCGTGTATACTCAATCCTATTGTTAGATATATTATATATATATATATATACATACATATATATATATATATATATATATATGTGTGTGTGTGTGTGTGTGTGTGTGTGCGCGTGCGTGTGTGTATATAATATAGATAAGTGAATATACCTCAAAAATTGCTTATATTCTTTAATCATCTAAGAAAAGTATATCTATAATAGATAAAAGAAATATGTTATGTATTAGAATCTAGAAGAACGCAAATTTGTATGAGTATCTATGTTTAATTCGAATCTAAAGTAGAACAACACTCAACCTCTACGTATTCAACAAATTCTTTTGTATATACTAAAACAGGAAAATTAAATCCAATACTAATGAGGTGGAGAGGAAGTCAAAAGCATAACCAACAACTTCCCCATGAATACTCAAGGTTGTTAATAGGAGGAAATTTGGCCTTTCTCCCCTTCTTAGAAATTTCATCAAAGACTTTTGAGGTTTCCATAACCTTGTGTTTTCCTTTGGAAAGGAGAGAGAGAAGGGAGGAAGAAGAGAATAAGGTTCTCCTAAAGAACCTTCTCTAAGGTCAGAGTTTGAAGAACCTATGAAGAACATTCACTTATCATCTTTAATGACGTTAATTTATGGTTAAACCAAAGGTTGTCGCTCATGGGAGGAATCAGAAATGAAAGAAAAAGACATGAAGATGTACCTAGAAGTGAGGAAGCGCATGAAAAAGAAAGACCTGAGGCAAGGAGAACATGAAAGAAAACTCAAAGATAGAGGATGAAGATAAGTGAAGAGAGAAATGAAATAGAAGTTGTAGAAAAATAGAAATGCTTAGGAAGAGATAAAGACGCTTCACTAATGGCAACAAACAAAAACTAATTATTTCATGCCTTTTGCCTTCTCCTCTTAAGCGTTCTGTCTTCTCCAAATTTGAAACTCATCAATATGAGGTTGCGAAATGTCACTATAAGTAGGTAAAAAGGTGTTTTGGAGAAACCCTAAAGAGTAATCATGACTTAGAAAAATCACTCATTAATGAGGAGAGAGGTAAATATGTTGAAAAGCTAAAGTTACGTGATTAAATTAAATATAATGTTATGGATCGATTATGTAGATCATGCGTCCAATCAAGTACTCTGAGCTAGTGCTCAAACAATGGCCAATCATATACTAATTATTGTGTCGATCCTGTGCCTAAAATTGCAATATGGTCAATCATGAGTCTGAAAATTCGAAATATGATATCGAGCCGATCTTGTGCTTGAAAAATGGTTGGTAATGTGTCAAAATTTGGGCCAATCTTATGTCTTGAAAACCGAGTATAACTTGACTATGTGCTAAAATCAACTTATAAACAAAAATTATTAACTTTCTAGCTTGGAGGCCTTATGTACCTACTTGACCCATTATTATAACATAATGGTATAATTTATTCAGGCCCAAAATAGGTCTAATATGCAAGGGTCTAATACTTAGATACATGTGATATTTTACTTATCTTTTAATATATTTTGAGATATATGATAGTGTTTATGTAATACAAACAAAACAAATTTATGATTAACATAATTCATTTATCATATTTGCTATTATACTCTAATATATCCACAAGTCTAAAACACCTATAAATACATGTTATCATAGTAGTTCAACCATTTGATAACCTCTTTTACTCATAAATATACACTCATATATACTTATTGATTTGAACATCAAAATCTTTATAGGTGGACTTTGCCATGATTTATAGCTCAATCACACATCAATTGAGCTCATAAACTGCTCGGAAAAATTAGTATGCTTAGCTATACAAAACCACATTTAATACCTCAAAATCATATAATCTTATAAATGAATGGACAATAAATTATTTGTCAAAACGTTATTTCATTGTAATTCCGAAATTTCAAACTTAAGATGTAAGTATATAAATATACTAAATATTAAAGTATATAAATATACCAAATACTAAGCAATCTATCACTTAGATTAGGTGATTTGACTTGTATCCCATGAAAGAAAGTATATGCAGTCTTAGAAGAATATGAAACCCCACTTTAACTATTAATTGTATTTTTAAATTTAACTTTGAGGAAGTATTATGACCTGGTGATTGGAAGCTAAACACCTCTCTTATGATGAATTGCCGTTACTAAACTTATTAAATTTGATAGATTTTGCATTACAAGACAGGTAATAATTGAACATAGCAGATTGAACTTAAAAAGAAGTAACAACACAAGGGATTACATTATATATAGAGTGGAAAGTGGGCCCCAAAAGCCAATGTAGTACGACAACTGGGCAGAGACAGGTCCGGCTCTCACTGCATCTTCTTGTCTTCCAACTCTTTTTCTCTCTCTCTCTCTGCTCATTGAAAGTTGAAAACGTTAGGGAACACTGTCACTTTTGCAACTCAAAAGCTTCAAACCCAAAGAAGTACCTGCAAGCTTACGGCACTGATGAACTTTCACTACATTGTGTAAAGATTGCATTTTTGCTCTCACCAGGACACCTTTTGCTCTCACCAGGACACCCCATTTATCCACTATGGTTTACGAAAGGATCCAAAAGCCTCAGGTCTCTCTTCCACCTCTTTCATCCATTTCACCTTTTTTGTTTTTTGCTTGATTTGCATTTTTCACTATTTCTCTCCTACCCGTGTTGTGTTGTATTTGGAAAGTGAGTATCGTCATGTTTTTAGTGTTCTGCACTGTGTGAACTCTTGTTTTGATCTGTTCGTTTTTGGGGTTCTTTGATTTGCCTTTAGCCTTATGGAAACTTGGGTTTACAGGGTGGCGGGGGATTTTCACCGGGAAAATTGAGGAACATGCTACTGGGCGTGGAGAAGAAGAGGAAAGAAGAAGAAGAGCTCGATTCTACTTTCACCACGAGATCTCAGAATTCGGAAATGGATGAATCTGGTACGTATGCTCTTGGCTCTTTATCTTGATTGATGTAATGCCTCACTCAAGGTTGCGATTTTGTAAATCTAAAAGATATGTACTTTCTCAAAATGTAAGATTTTGACTATGATTATTTCTTCATTATCATTGTTGCTTGATGTTTTAACTTATCGCCCTTAGTTTTTGTGAGAAAATTTAGAAGTATACTATGATTGAAATTATATAAAAAAAGGGGGAAGAAAATGAAGAAAAGGGACCGGACAGTTTTTCACGTACAATGTACTTGCCTACTTGTTATCTCAAATATGGTAACCTACAAGTTAAAGCTTGTAGTGCCTATCTTTCTTTTTGTTTCAACTTCAGATTTGGTTTATTGGTTTATACAATGATATTTATAGGCAGTGTCAAATATGTAAGTGTTTGTTATTGTTATAGAATGAATGGTGTTTAAGTTTACTTCTATGTAACATATCTGTTACAGGTGGTAGCAGTTCTGATCATTGTAAAGATGTAGATGTTGTGAGTGTCCTTCCTGAGTATTCAACTTCTGCTTTAGTTCGCACCAGTAGCATAGAGGCAGTTGGTGGTGATGATCGTTTTGTGAAGGCTAATGCAGCAGTGAGTTCAAGGAATAGAATCTTAGAAGACCCTTCTTCAGATTATGATAGTGGGCATGAAAATATGAGCATCTCATCGTCAGTGTTTGAATTTCAAAAGGCCGAGCGGTCTACACAGAGAGTGCCAGTGAGACCATTCTCAAAACCAGCACCATCTAAATGGGATGATGCTCAGAAGTGGATAGCTAGTCCAACATCAAACCGGCCGAAGACAGTGCAGGCTCAAGGACAAGGTGGGCATGTAGGTCCACGTAAGGTCGGTAGTCTTGGTTATGGAAGCCGGCAACCTTCAATGAAGGTTGTTGTTGAAGTTCCAGATCAAAGAGAAATTGCTTTAGATGAACCGGATACCAAGCAAATTGATACAAATCAAACTAAGATGGAAAGTGGAGGACAGAAATTTGTGAGTTGGGAGGCTGATCCCTATGCAATTGCAAGTTCTTGTGGTAAATGTTTGATTGTGTTCTGGAATTCATTACCAGAGATATAAACATGCTTTTAGTTTATTCAAATGAAAAATGTATACACTGATTTTTCTGCTATTTTTGTCAAACATTATGTTTCAAATCACTTGTTGCGTGTGTTAATCATTTCTATCGTCACAGTGTTCTTAAACTATTTTTATTATCAGTGGTTGTTGTATTCCTTTGGTTGGGGCTTGTTGATCAAGTTGAGCCTTGACTTATGGTTTACTTGGTTCCCAAGTGTGTTGAGTCCTGTATGAATGACATACCTAGCTATCTAAAATGAAAAAAGTAAGATGATATATCCTGAGAAACTCCCAACTCCTAGGTGTTCATGCATCTCTTTCTCTTGGGAAAATTTGTGGTTTTGCAGTTCTATTTTTCAACAACTTGCGTCATATTTTTTTTGGTAAAAAGTAGACCTTCATGCTATCGAATCCCTTGTCATTAATTGCTTGAACAGCCTTTCTATCTTAAAGACATGTCCTACAACTAAGAAGTTGAGAATACTATAGACAATTTCATTTGAAGGAGTTAAATAAATTATGCTTAGTTTTAGTAATTATAGTTCATTTATGGGACTACTTACTCTTTGTTCTGTGTTCCTTTTCTGCTATTTTATGTTGACAGTAAGCCTTAGCCAGCACAATTCGTCTCTTGCCATCCAGAATGCAACAACATTTGTTCCTCCCCCTTCAACAGCTCGGTCTGTATCGATGAGAGATATGGGAACCGAAATGACCCCTATTGCTAGCCAGGAGCCTTCAAGAACAGGTACCCCTGTGAGGGCAACAACACCAATGCGCAGTCCTAACTCTTCTCGGCCTTCTACTCCCCCAAGATCCTCCCCTGTATCCACTTTAACTGATCTTCATAGTGACAATCTGAATCTCAGCAAGAATGAATTGTCCGAAAAGGAGCTACAAATGAAGACCAGGCGTGAAATAATGGTCCTTGGGACACAACTTGGTAAAATGAATATTGCTGCTTGGGCTAGCAAAGAAGAGGAAGATAAGGATGCATCTACTTCCCTCAAAACTAAAGCAGAACAGCCTAAGAGTGTTGTTGAAGCACGTGCAGCAGCATGGGAGGAAGCTGAGAAGGCCAAGTATATGGCCAGGTCAGTTTATACTATCATGTAACTTACGTTGCTTTATGGATGTAAATCCATTAACATACCCGAGTTTTTCATTTTTATATTAAATTTCATAGAGTAAAGAGTGCTTTCTGATGATTTTCCAAAACCTCTTGCATGAAGACCATGTGACATCTATGATATAAAAGTAGAAGAATTGAAGTTGCTTCATATGTCTATTTAATTTAATTTTTGTCAATGAATATTTGACATAGAATCTGGACCGAGGTATTTAATATTTCTACAACATTTCTTTCGTAAGTAGCCTTTTGTAAAACTTTTTCATTTTTGTGGTTCCCCTGGTTTCTATATAATTAGGTAATGGATTCCTATGTTGGGTTTGAAGAAATCATCATAAATGACTCAGTGATGACAAATCTAGGCAAGAAATGTGAAAGAAAGAAAGAGATATAGAAGAGGAAAGAAATATGGTTGCAAAATTGACTTGAACACTGTAAACTACAGTGCAGAACTTGATTTGTGTAGATTCCAATCATGTCACTTGTATAGTGATCAAAGATAAAAAGAAAAGATTATCATTCTTGATAGTGTACTTGCACACCTCTAGAAGATAATCATTGTTGCCTTACTTCTTTTGACCATGTTTCCATTAATTCAGTTTCCTGACATTTGCTTGAAAGGCGCTCTATCCCACATGGAATGAAAACCAGGAGACAAATAATAAAAACCAACAGAAAAATTTAGAAACAAAGGAAGTATTTAAAGCCAGACTATCTGAATTCTTTGACAATGTGTGCAGTTTGTAGCCTATAGGTATCCATTTAATTTTCATGTCAGTTTCTTCTGAAATAATAGCTTAAAACTTGTCTTCCCTCCCTTAGTCATGGATATGTTTGCAACAAGATGAAGAAAGATGAATAAAATTTCTGAATATAATTAACCACATTTTTAAAACATGAGACAAATATTTTATGGGCATTTAAACAGTTCCAGAAATACGTTAAGATTATTTTTTGTTGTTACATACTAAAATTCTCTGAAGCAGGAATATGGTGTTAATGACACAGGTTTAGGCGTGAGGAGATGAAAATTCAAGCATGGGAAAATCATCAGAAAGCAAAAACAGAAGCCAAGATGAAAAAAATTGAGGTATACACCTATAATTACTGATTTTGTTGTTTCCAATATGATTCTTTAATTTAGTTTCTTTTGGGACGATCCTTGGGACGTTAACTTGTAATCCTACTACAGAAAAACATGTTAGTCAGCGTAACAATGGCAACATATGTGTAAGGAGATGAATAGGAAAACCTAAATAATGTAAAATTTGTGAATGGCAAACAGGAGAATCCATATTTACCATAATTTATAAACTTGCAAGTTGTAATCGGCTTCATAGGGTTTAAAGATAACAGGTCTAACAGAAATGTATCTCATCCAACAATTCCTGTCCTGGTTTCCCTTTTTTTACATATCGGAGAATGTGAACTGCACAACTCCCATTGAATAGGAAAGATTAGGTCTTGTTATAGTGAGATAAATGAGTTTTCCCTCCTACCTTCTATATATCTCTGGGTCTGAGAAATGTTCACTTTGGTTTCATTAACTTTTGATTCGAGTCCATAGGATTATTTATGAGCTTGCAGTTTGCGAAGCCTATCTCCAAAATATCAAAAACATGTTTTCTTTGTGAAATGATGACACCTCTTAATTGTACCACTTCAATACCAAGAAAATATTTTAGACAACCCAAATCTTTGGTATGTAAGTGGCTGAATAATGTTTTTTTAATTGAGCAATTCTAGTGATATCATTTCTTGTAATAACAATATCTTGAACATAGACCATAAGCTGAACACACTCCCCATAAGAAAGGTGACAATAAAACACTAAGTTACCTGTCTCGCTTCATTTCAATCCAAATATCAGTACAATATACTAAATTTACCAAACCAAGTTCGAGTAGATTACTTCAAGCCATAGAGAGACCGATGTAATTTACCAACTAAACAAGATAGTAAATTGGATGAAAAGGAGGTAAATGGGAGGGTTCCTAACAGAATATGTTTACATTCACTGAGAAATCCTAACATTCTAGAATCTAGTTATTCTCCTATAAGCAATAAGTATACTGACAATCAGAATTCCTCTTAATTGTCCTTTTCATCCTAAAAGATTGAGCTTCACTAATGTTCATACCATTGTAGATAAATGTCAAATAGACCTGTATTTGTCCCAATCTCTGTAAAGATATCCCTTCTGGTATGCTAAGAGAAGATGTCTATGCTTGTTTCTTTAGACTGTACATTTTCACTTTAAATTGGGCATTGTGATAACACCAAATCAAACTTGTAGTAAATTCCATATTATAGGGAGTTCAATCCTTATCCTTCTAAATGAAGTTGAATTTCAGCACATATTGGGGAGGCGTTAGAGTTGCATGCACTTCAAAGTTTGAACAACTATTATGTGATGGGTTGCTGAATTGAGAGTTTGTTTGCTTGATTGATACATTTGAATAGGAAACCAGATGTTGAAGCAGAAAATAGTAAGCAGTGGTGACTTTTTATTAGATTTCTAACATTTTAGCAAAATTTCTCAACAAGTGAAGTAGTCATATATCATAATGGTACATGGTATTGAAAAATACAAACTTTGGTTAGTAGCCCAAGAATATAATATATTTATAATTATTACCATAATTATAATAATTGGTTGCAGGTAGAAGTTGAGAGAATACGTAGTAAGGCACATGATAAGCTAATGAATAAATTAGCTGCTGCAAGGCATAAAGCTGAGGAAAAACGAGCAGCAGCAGAAGCCAATAGAAATCATCAAGCTGCAAAAACTGAAGAGCAAGCAGATTATATACGAAGAACTGGTCATGTCCCTTCCTCGTATTTGTCATTTTCTTGCTGCAATTGGTGCTCTTGAAAAAAAAGTCAATCCTTTTCAATATTTAATTTTTTGTTCTATAGGCTTGCAATGCCTTTTGCTGCTTACACCCAATCATGTTAAATATGCCTATTGCATTTTCTCCCTGGTGTAAAACGTTACCTTCTTCTGCAGAATAATTGCAATTTGGAAGTGCTATGCTATTTGTCCAGTTATATTTTCTGAATTTCTTTTGGGTTTCATAATTTGGAAGTGCTATTCTATTTGTTTATATACATGTTATGATATTAACATTGTGTGAAGCATCTTCTAATTCAAAATGATCATCATGATTTTGATAGTAATTGATAAAGTAATCCTTGAGATCCACCTTGCAAAATTATGTGATTTATCTTACTCTTTTTTTCTTTGCATCTCCTTATGGGAACTCACATTTTCCTTTTGAGTTGGAGTTGTATAAATGCAGAAACTATGTAGAGAATATGTATAATATGGCTACGATTCATGTTATCTTTTGACATATTACCTCATGGACCATTTGGTGTTTTTTTTTCTTGTAAAGTGTTCTAATAAAAATGCAAGTGCAAGTTGAGTTTTCTTAGGAAACATTATCATATCGTTGGAAGATACAAAAGTATAACTAATTAGTTACGTTTAATATCATCAAAACTTCAACTATGGGATAATTTAGTGTCACTAAATTCAATCGGATCATTTGAGTCTTAATGTGATAACATAAAAGACACAATAAACTTATTTTTCATAGATTTATTCCAATAAAGACAATTAACTTCGGTGCCATTAATGTAATGATATGCTAATTAAATCAGTTAATTGAAAAATACCAACTTTAATTTAATAAAAACTCCTCTAAGTAATTTGTATATGGAAATATGAATGAACTTTTTCACATAAAACATTGTTGTTCTAAAGTTAATAATTTCAAACTTAAGCCTTCATGGCTGTATAATCAAATCACGCCTTATTGAAATATAGCTCACAATCAATAAAAATAACATTAGAGTGATTCATCTCTTACAAAGAAATATCATCAACAAAGAACACTAGACAAAATATATATTAAAGCAATGGAAAGAGTCTAGTCTCCAAGTTCATCTATCTTCCACAATCTTAGTAGAAAGGTTCACCTCACTTATTCATACCTTTCCGTGAACACAATCACATGTGCCATAATGCAAAGGTATGAAAATATTGTTAACTCTAGAAAAAGGCGATGTTTGAATAGAGCTCTCAAAACTTTCTTGGAAGCTTTTCACAAATAAGACTATTAGATGCTTAGAGGGAGTCATGTAATGGTTTTATTAAAGAGTTCACAAACACTTTCTAAAAAATTTTTATGATGCCCAAGATAGTAATAATGCATGAAACCGAGAGAAACAAAGAACACTTTGTTTTTATGTTGGTTATGTCTAGTTCTTCAATGTGAATGATAAATGGTTTCATTAAACAATTAAAAGTATATAAATATTCTCATATTAATCATTTTTGTTTTCATATTCAAATCATTCATACCAAGATTTTTTAACCAATTCATTTCCAACATTATTGTGAAAACATGTGAAATGCACAAGAAGAGAGGATTGAATTGTGTAATGAAAAACTTTGGCTTCGCAATGTTATATGTGATAGAGTATGGTTAGACATAATATTGAACTGACAGACCAAATGTCAAGACCTTTTTAAAAAACCTAGTTTGAAAAACTCTCATTCCTTAATTAGTTTAGATTTTATTGTTAGAAAAAGCTTTAAATAGCTAACTAGTTTTAAAAAATAAAAACCTTAACTTCCAACCAATTCAAACCCCCCATTAAACCCTAAATCCTAAGTTTATTTTAAGCTTTAATTGCAAATTTCAGAGTATTAGACCTTGGGAAAGTTTATAAAAATTAAATCTTGCAAAGTAATAACAAAGTAAGAGAATAAGGAATAGAGAAAGTCACACAAATTTTTTATACTGGTTTAGTCAACAAGGATCTGGTGTCCAATGGTTATTCATCTCAAAGACAATGATCACAAATTATTATCTTAAACTAAGTGAAACAAACAAAATCACAATTAAAATAATAAAAAGACATCTCCTTTGCAAAACCTTAAAATGATGAGAAAACACCTTTTTTAAATCACAAGAGATGAAAAACATCTTCCTTAATAAACCATAAGGAATGGTAGATACCTTTCTTGAAAATACAAAAGATAAAGAACACATCTCTTTATCTTGTCTGTTTCCAAGGTTTGATCTGAAGGATCATAACGGAGGTATTTGTTCTGTAAAGTTTAAACTGATGTATAGTTCCATAAGTAATCACATTTATCATGTCCAAAAGTTATGTGGTTTCTTGAAGGGAGTATTGCATTTTGGGACCTTAAAAGTCATATTTATCTTATAGAATGAATACTGGGTATTGATTCTAAAAATCTGGTCTCAAGTACCATGAATGGAGAAACTTTTGGACATGGTGGCCAAAGCATTTGTTCTATGATTTTTAGGTCCTTTAAATAAATTCTTCCCTTTTAGTGGTGAAGTTTAGATTTGATAGATTTTACTGCCTCAATGTAAATGTAACTGTTGATGTTTATTTAACTGTTATTACTTGTTATAAAATGATATTTTCAGGATTTACGTAATAATATTCATTCCAATTAGATTGATGTATGAATATTCCTCGGCACAAACCCTTGCCTGCACGCTTGCACTATATGTTCTATGTGGTTTCCAATATCATGATGAGATGGCTGTATTGAAATGTTATGAGATTTTAAGTCTAGTATTTCGATAAAAATATAAGAAAGAAAACACTTACGGAGCAACCACAACCTTCTAAAAGCCAAAGAACTGAACATTATAGATTAAATATCGCTTGTAACATTCGAAGCATCAAGTTTGTCGAACATCCTCAACTCTCATCACCTCATTTTCTTCTTCTCCAGAATCATCATCTTCACCAGCAGATGCATCCTGGTACTGCTGATACTCTGCAACAAGATCATTCATGTTACTCTCTGCTTCAGTAAACTCCATCTCATCCATTCCTTCTCCAGTGTACCAGTGCAAGAAGGCTTTCCTTCTGAACATGGCTGTGAACTGCTCACCCACTCTCCTGAACATCTCCTGTATGGATGTCGAGTTACCAACAAAAGTCGAAGCCATAGAAAGGCCTTTGGGAGGAATGTCACAAACACTAGACTTCACATTGTTGGGAATCCACTCAACAAAGTAGGAAGAATTCTTATTTTGTACGCTCAACATCTGTTCATCTACCTCTTTTGTGCTCATCTTGCCTCTGAAAACCGCTGAGGCAGTCAAATAACGACCGTGGCGTGGATCAGCTGCACACATCATGTTCTTGGCATCCCACATTTGCTGTGTCAGTTCTGGGACAGTCAATGCACGGTAGTTCTGCGATCCTCGAGATGTCAGAGGAGCAAAACCCACCATGAAGAAGTGGAGTCGTGGAAATGGGATCAAATTTACTGCTAACTTTCTCAGGTCTGAATTGAGCTGACCCGGAAATCTTAAGCAACAAGTAACTCCACTCATTGTTGCTGATATTAAATGATTCAAGTCTCCAACTGCAAAAAGTTATCAAGTAAAATTACTTTTATTAAGTAAAATGAAGAACTTCATTAGTTCTATTCTACGGCAATTATGCTTACAGCTTGGTGTAGTGAGCTTGAGGGTCCTGAAGCAGATGTCATATAGTGCTTCATTGTCAAGGACCATACACTCATCAGCATTCTCCACCAACTGGTGAACAGAGAGTGTAGCATTATAAGGCTCAACAACCGTGTCTGACACCTTTGGAGATGGAAACACAGAAAATGTAAGCATCATTCGATCAGGGTATTCCTCTCTTATCTTCGAAATCAGCAGAGTTCCCATTCCAGAACCTGTTCCCCCTCCCAAGGAGTGACACACCTGAAATCCTAGATTCAAAAACCAGAACCGAAAAATACATAAATGTCTCATATTTTAACGAAACAGTCCACCATGATGTTTGGTTACTTTTTTTTACCTTGCAAGCAGTCACAATTCTCAACCTCCTTCCTCACAACATCAAGGACAGAGTCAATAAGCTCAGCACCCTCAGTGTAGTGGCCCTTTGCGAAGTTGTTTCCGGCACCAGACTGGCCGAAAACAAAGTTGTCCGGCCGGAAAATCTGACCGTAAACGCCTGTGCGGGCAGCATCCATGGTACCAGGCTCAAGGTCCATAAGCACTGCCCGTGGCACGTAACGACCGTTGCTGCCCTCATTGTAATAAACGTTCACTCTTTCAAGCTGAAGTTCGGTGTTCCCTACGTATTGCCCCGTAGGATCAATCCCATGCTCATCACACACCACCTCCCAGAACTTTGTTCCTATTTGGTTCCCGCATTGGCCTCCCTGAATGTGAAGAATCTCACGCATTTTCTAGCTTGGGTTAGAACTTAGAAGACAAAATTAACTCTTTGGACTTGGATTGAATAAGCAAAGAGGTTACATTACATTTATAGCGAAATGAAAATGGACCTAGTTACATGATTGCCCTTTGAAAATATATATATATAACCGTGAAGTGAAGGTTAAGTTGGACTTGGATGAATAATTGACTGCCATTTGTAAGATGTTACTTGCAACCTCGCCGGCTTCACAAGAGGGTTTCTATGTTTCCTTCTCAACTACCACTGGCATACTCACTCTTTTCAGTTTTTGGTTTTCTTAATATAACATCAGCATCTATCTTTACAATGTAAAGGACTGGGCCATTTTGGGAGACCTAAATGACTTATTTATTGTCTTTTATTTACAGTGGAAAGTGACTGCAACTAAAAGAAAGCCGGGATGAGAGAGTTTCATAGACCTTCATAGAATAGAAAATTGAAAAATAGAATCTGATGGGTATGCCGAGGCCGGCAAGTTCTCATCAATGATGAGCATGTAGTAACTATTCCAGTTTTCTTGCAATAAATGTTGCTCCACCTTATATAGAAGTAAAACCAATAAAATATTATTTGGTTGCACAATTTTCTTTGATTGTTGATTATGGGCACAAAAGCTTGAATTTGTTCAAATATTTCAAAATCTCTGACTAATATATATGCCGATAAAAAAAAATCGTATTTGTTGATGCTAAGATGCAGAAAAGCTTGAATTATGCTACTTTCTATTCCCCTAAAGCAAATCAGCCTAGCTATTTTTAAATAAGTGGTAACACTCCTGCAATGGCGAACTGATGAAAGAAACTGATATTTGTCCATTCTATGGTTCTTTTTGATGGTTTCATAAGAATTGTTTATTTTTTAAAGTATAAGAATCACGTAGACAAATCACAGTGTTTGTTTCAACATTGCACGGTTTTTATATGCTGAGTATTGTTGTTTATCTACAAAACATTTTAAGTGAAAGGATATATAAAACTTAAAATTCACTCTTTTTTTGTTCTCTAGATCAAATATGTAAATTTGGTCTTTCGAAAATTTTAATTTTGCATTTTGTCCTTATATTAAATGTTAACGAACCAATCAAGATGGTAGGTGTTAGAAGGTTATCGTTAACCTTTATTATTAATATCTTATTGAATAAAAAGTTCATATACATTTATCGTTAACCAATCAATAAAATATTTACTACTTCTAAAGATTTATTAAAATAACTCAAAAAACATTAGTGAGACTTACTAAAGAACAAAAGAAACTCCTATAATTTCATATATTTTAATAAAGTTGAACTAATAATAAGAAAAACTAAAAAAGTAATGATTTTATAGAATTTGAAAAGTGTTAATTATAAGATTAAATAGTCTGAGGACTTTTTAAATGGCAGTCAAAATTAATACAGCAAAAAATGTTAAAATTTACCTGAAAAAATTGTTGACAATTCCTTTCATATATACACTACAGATATGACTTTGTCTACAAATCACCGAATATACGTAAGAAGGAAAACAAACAGATGCAAAACAATTGCGGTTAACAAAGGGACATTTCAGTAAATAGCTATCATCCCACATTCCTTCAATCACACTTTCTGTCTGCCTTTGACTTCACAAAGCTATGACAGTATGCATGTGAAAACACTTCACAAAGTTGCTGTGTTATGCATCATATGGTTGCTTTAAGTGGAAGGTAGAACATGGCAGTTAGACCTTGTTGGCATCTCCAATGAACACAAAAGTGAAAACTCCCAGAGTACCAAGACTAAAGTATGACATCCACAGAAAATATAAGATTGCATATCTTTCCCTCTATGGAAACACTTTCCTGAGAACCACTATTGGCATGCAGGGTTTTCTTTTCTTTCCTATAATGTTCTGCTTCAGTGTATCTCCCATTTCTTTCCAAGCCGTCTATTAGTACATTATATGTACCTAAGACAACACAAAATCCTTTGCTGCACATGGTTTTGTAAATCTCAAGTGCCTTATCAACTCTTTTAGCAGAGAAGTAAACACTAATCAAAGCAGTATAGGTGGCAGTGCACTTATGGTTATCAGGTAACAAATTGAAAATCTTTATCGCAAACGTGTGCTTCCTAGCACAACCAAGCCTAAAGATCACAAGTGAAGCCAGATAGATTCCAAGAGAATGCCCAGCTCTAGTCATTTCCTCAACAACGTCCACCAGCTTTGAAAACATATTTGATCTGGTCAACAAGCCCATTAAGGAGAGATATCCTGTTCTCTCTATACTTATTCCCATTGTAACACTGTACTTGAAAGCCAACAAAGCACCTTCAGGTCGGCAATGACTACAATTTACCTCAATAATGGTTGAGACTACCTTATGATCTAAAGATAGTTTCTTTTCCATCATCCCTCTAACCAAATGGTCTATAGCAACAACATTTCTATTTTTCAACAAAACAAATAAAAGCTCTTTATCCATATTAGTAGGAGAATCTGCAGCAACCGTGATACTATCAATTTTGTTCTTGCTTACGCTACACTCAATATAAAACTGAGGATTGACTTGCCTTAGAAGGGTATCACTCTCACCAGCAACTTTTAAAGCTTCCAATGCTTCAGAAAATACAGGGTATCGGAGAACAAGACGGTTTTCCTTCATGTACTGAAGGATATGTGTCATGAACTCAGTCCCACCAACTTTAGAACACCTCTCAATCAAAATATTGCATGCAGCTTTGTCAGGTTGTGCCCCAGCCTCTTGCATCTTTTCAAAAATCTCTAGGGCCTCTTTGCATTTTCCTACAATACAAAAATAAATGAAATTACCACATTTAACTCCATAATAATAAACAAAAGACAGTCACAGTGAGGAAAGGTGGCAAGTAACTTAGAAGCTTCAAAATGAAATTGCGGTGAAAGTGCATGGCATAAAGCTATCATTCTGACCTGCAGAATTTTGTAAACTCAAGTAATATGTCTTTAACTGTATAGATGATGCAACCAAAGCAAATACATCACTTAAATTTTTTCATCAGGAAGGAGATCATATGCTTGAGCTATGCATTGAGACTTGTACTGTCATCCAATCATGAATATGGCCAATGTTAGGACTGTTGACTTCTATAATGTTACTTTAGAGGTAATACCTAAATGATTTATATTTTGTAGGCAATGAAAAAAAATTACGCTCATTAACTAGTTGCATAAATCAAATTATACATTTGTATCATTTCTAACAATCATCATTAAATAAGTAGAACAGACAAGGACTGCATGCTCAGCTAGACCATACGACAAACATGTAAAAGGTACACTAACCAGACCCAATAAGATGGTCCATTAGAACAGTGTAGGTGTGGCAATTTGGTGCGACACCAGAGCTAATCATCTCCTTGTAAACACGAGTGGCCTCCTTTACTTTTTTATTATCAAACAAAATCTTCATATAAGCCGTGTAAGAAACAACAGTGGGGTGACACCCCTTGAATTTCATTTCTTCCCACATTTGCATAGCCTCATCCACGTTCCCAGAACTGGAAAGCCAATGCATCATGGAAGTGTAGGTAACAGAATCAACCTTGATCCCCTTCTCCTGCATCTTCTGGAAAACGTGCTTCATGGAAGATACTCTCCCAGCTTCCCCGAAAATATCAAGCATGGTGGTGTAAGTGTATTGGTCGTGCTTGAACCCTCTGAGCCCAGAGGCCCAGTTGAAGAACAGCCATGCTTTCTCCATTGGCGGGTGTGACTTCAGAACCTTGTTCACCGTGTATGAGTCCCACTTCAAAGGGATATTGTTGAGCTCTGATTCAGCTGTTTCCCATGTTGAGTACTTTAGCGTGTTGTAAATTTTTCCAATTACGTTCCTCATATAATCTCTGGGCTCATCCTTCTTCTTTTCTTTCAATTTCATATTCAATTTCTTGAGTTTCTTCATGTTGGTGTTGCTGTCACTGCGAAATGGAGTAATGGGTTTGCTTTTTGGTTTGCCTTGATGTTGATTGAGGAAATGCACGGCTTTGGCTTTGGGTTTGGAAGAAGGAGAAGGAACAAGGTTTCTGAGAAATCCATGAAACTTGGAGATTCTGGTTCTACACTTCAGTAACATTGCAATACATTGATACCATAAGGTTTGAGAAATGTCAAAAGTATTTCTAATATATTATAAACTACATAATTTAAAATACAATTTTTTATTTGTATTGCATTTTAGAATGAATATACAATTTAAAATACAAATTTATAATTTGGACCGTCCATTCTAAAACATTTTGGATTTCTCAATCCGAAACTGAAATTGAAAATCTTAAACCAATTTAAAATGATCAAGTTTATCAAGGTGCATGTTGAAATTATGGAAACGCGAAATAATAGAGGTTTTTCTATGGATGTTTATTTGGACGAATTATTGGATGACCCAACTTGACTTATACTAATTCAATTAGATTTGATAGAATTTTATTTATGATTGGTCAAACCCGACTCAACCTAAACTAATGACATTGAAAAGCATGCCACTATTTCAAAACCAGTGTTAACAACAATTTGCAAATTCTGATAGTATCTCCATATTACAAATAATCCGACTAACCTTTGTAGGAATTGCATAATGTTAGCAAGTAACTTCAATGAAGAAGCTTTCACTTAACTGTTTGTTTTCCGACCAGAGAAACCCTTCAAGCTTGGAACTCTAGAACTTATATAGTCGCCAAAATTTATGTGCTTTAATACTTGCCCTGAAGACGACAGTTGACAATGAACAAAAATTATTGACTGCAATTTCATGAATAACGTTGTACAAATAAAGACACAGAGTAACAATTGAGGTAAGAGCTTTTAATAATGATTGAACTAAAAGGTGGGACCATATTAAAGGGAAATAATGACGTACTTCCAAAAAGCTTCTCAGTGCTTTGACCAACACTTGAGAACTCCTGTCAAAAAGGAACATTTATATGCTGAAAACAATCATTACCTATAATTATTTGCCTAGGACTGCTTTGAACTACAAATGGTACGGCCAACACGACACAATATAGAGGGATCCTTTCCAAACCAACTTGAAAATAGCATTTCAGAGTTAAAAAATGGTCAAGTACTCCATATAAAAAAAATTAAGTACCACCAACTATACAAAAAATGTCTCGATGTAAAAACAATTATAAGAGTACATACATCTGTACTTCCTCTTCCTGGTGTATTTTTGCATTGCCTTAATTAGTATTTAAATTTCAAAAGATCTTATCTCACTGAGAAATGTTTAAAAAACAAAAAGGCCCAAAATAATAAACAAAGGCAACCAAGCAATTTATCCTTATATCACATAAAAATAATAATCATTCAATATAAATCAATTAAGACTTGTAGAAATAGATATGATTCCCAAATGTGAAACAGCACCATGTGAGGGTCGAAATCATTATATTGTTTAAATGTGTCACCTTCAGAGATATCACCAGGAAGACAATTAAACAGCCAAATTCTTCAAATATTTAGTTATTCTTACGAACAGATTAAAAAATACAAGAGAAAGATGGTATGTAATGTATTGATCACAATATAACTAGAAGAATTCTCTTAACTAAACGTTTGGATGAACAAATACCATAACCACTTGTGGGAGAAGAAAATAAGATAAAAGTTTATCCCATACGCTAGCTAAAATCAGTAAGAGTAAAAATGAGCATTAATCTAAAATCGGTAAGATAAAGATTATGTCATTTTTTTTCTCACATCACAAGTGCTCATGGAAAAGTTTATCCAAACAGGACTCAACTTCTTAACCGTTACTTGATTTCCACTCTGGACATTCCACAGCCAGTGAAAGCAGACATGCAAATTGATAACAAGAAAAAAAAAACAAAGGTGTACAATTCATTAACATTTTAACTGTCATCAATGACTATGAATGAAGTCGCGATTTGCACATCAAAAATGGATAATTGGCAATAAATAAGATATGAAATGAAACTCACCCAATGCAAAGTCAACGAAATTGGCAACAACGGTCACAGCAGCACCACTAGAGGATACACCCAGTACTTGAGCAGGCGCGGCAGGATTAGCCGGTATTCCATAATGCCTATTTTCGCCACCAATACTGAAAATTAAATTAAAAGGTCAAAAAACTCATCAAATAGCAATACAAAACTTAAACCCCTAAATGCAAAACCAGAGCACATCGTTTACACCACTACGTTGAACGTCATGGGTCTCGTTTTCGAGCACGCCATCAACAACAATAAACCCTAAACCCTAATTCCCTATCGGTATCCCCAATTTTGAAAATTCGGTAATTCATACACAGACTTCCACAACCCCTTCTCCACAAAGTTCGATTTTCCCATTGAAAATAAACAACCACCAAAACTATTTGCAGAAACAGACGAATCTGAAAACCCTAAAGCACAGAATTCCGAAAGCGGAAAAGAGGGGATTTTCCTCCCTCTTTCCTATAAAAAATCAAAAAGAAAGTGGTAGAAAGAACCTTTTTGCATGTCAAAGGAGATGCAAGGAAGTAGACACAATCGGTGTTCCTCTTCAAGGCCTCATCTTGCGAAGAGGGTGGGGGCTGTTGAGGCTGAACCTGAAGCTGTGGCTGTGGGGTAACCATAGCTGTCGTTGAAGTTGAAGCTAAAGACCCCAACCCAACCGGATGAAAAAAAAGACGAAGAGAGAGGAAAAGATCAAATCTGAGCAGAGAAAAAGTAGTGAGAGCCGCCACAGAAATTGGGGTCAGAGCTTAGAGAGAGAAAGAGAGAGAGTGAGCTGGAGTACGTGAATGTGGATAACCCCCCCAAAAAAAGCACTGTTTGCTATTTCTTTTACCAGAATAGCATACTGTAGTTAAATATTACATAGCATAGTTTTTATTTTAGGTGAGAATTAGGTCTTTGAGCAGTCCAATTCCAACGTTTGATTTTCTGTTTTTTTTTTTAATCTCAAATCAGAATTCAGTTTCGAATTTCAACCCAAATTCTGATCTTAGTTTTTTTTTTTTTTTTATATAAATAAATTAAAATTTAGGTTTTTGAAATTTTTTAATAAAATAAATATAAGAGTTAATTTTTTTTATATTAAAATTATTTTTAGTATTGTGTTTTTAGTTATTTTAGGTATCATTTGAAAAAATAAAAAAATAAAAATTACTTTTTTGTCTTCTTGAATTTATCGATTTAAAAATAGATTTTATATATTGTGTAATAAGTTATTTTATGAACAATTTGAAAATATAAAAGTCAATTTAATTTTTTTTTTAAAAATAGATTTTATATATTGTGTAATAAGTTATTTTATGAACAATTTGAAAATATAAAAGTCAATTTAATTTTTTTTTTATAATTTGTGTAGTATTAATTATTTTTAATAGATGTTTATAAATATTGAAATTATAGTTATCTTTTAATTTTGGATAATTTTAAAAATTATATATTATAAACTTTAAAAATTTGTAAAAAATAATTTAAAAATATGGAAATAAGTAAAATAATTTAAAAGCATTTCATTATTGTATTTTAAATAATTTTGTTATTTGTTTTTGGTTTATGTAAAATAAGTAGTAATAAAAGATAATAAGAAAAGATGTACCATTGAATTGAATCAAGTACAAATTTATTGAACACAATTAAAAGTACAACATAAACTAAGTGGTTTGATGTGGATCATCTAAGTGCAGGATTATTAGGACAATGATTTCTTGTGTGTCCTTCAGTTCTACAATATGAACACTTTTTTTATTGTCTTCCTTCCTTAATGTCGATATCAGTCCTAATTCTACTTGATTTAGGACGACCACTCTCGCTCCTTTTTGTGGCAGGATGAGGCCAAACTTGTGGCCTTGGTATGGTAGCCAATATTCTTCATGTCTTAACTCGCCAAATAAATTGTCATATACTTTCATGACGACATCCAGCCTATAATGGGGACTTATGTACATGTTGAAGTCGTGATGTGCATGCTTGCAAGCTGCAATAACATGTGAACATGGTAGATGTATTTTTTGAAACTTTCCACAATCGCACCACCTTTCATCTAATATGACTACAAATTTTCCTACAGGACGTACTTCTTGGGATTTACCATCTCCTCCACTCTGAATCTTGTGGTATTTCTATCAAATTCAACGACATGGTGCGTGTTTGACTTAGAGTTCGCATCTTGTAGGAAGTTGATCGCATATTCAGAGTACACATGACCAGCGCTGACCATTGCAGTTATTTGCCTACCTTTTTCGTGAAGTATGTGTTGCACCTGGTGTACGTGGCCAATACTATGGATGAAATTGGCAAATTCCTTGTCTTCTTCAGGACAAAATTTATTGCTTTTGCCAGATTTGTTGTTACGTGACCCCACCTTCTTCCTTGATCATATGTAAGACACCACTGCTCCTTTGGAATTTGGTCTACCCAAGCTGCTGCTTCTGGGTTGTCTTCTCTAATGATGTTGTAGTAGTAGTAGTTACAGTGTGGCTCCGTCAATGCGTACGCTACAAATATAATTATAAGAACAATTTATTTTCTAATAATGGGTGTGAATAATTAACAGCCAAAAAAATGAAAAAGACAAATTTACATGTAATAACTTACCCATGTTTACGAGGTCCTTTTTCAGAATTGTATTCTTGAATCTTTTTGTAAAATTTTGTGCAATGTATCGAATACAAAACACCTGCACGCAATTCCCTTCAGTCCAGCTACTATTAGGTCTATTGAATACTGCACAAATTGAATTGTGACAGTCTGACATTAAGCATAAATTTTGTTGAGGCGTGACGTGTGTCCTTAGGTTTTTAAGGAAGAAAAACCAAGCTTCGGCGATTTCACCCTCTACTATAGCAAATGCAATAGGAAAAATTTTATTTCTCTCGTCTTGTGCAATAGCTACTATAAGGGTGCCCCTATACATTATGTATAGGAAGGTTCCGTCCACTTGCACTATTGGTTTGCAAAATGGGAAGCCATCAATGCATGGTTTAAATGTGCATAACACTTTTCGAAAGTGTTGTTGGTTTTCTAGGACCTCCTCCCCATTTGTAAAACTTGTATACAAACCCAGACAAATAAGTGTGCATGGCTTGTAGTAGGCACGACAATCGGTTGTAAGACTATTCCAGTTTCCGTACACATCTTCAATTGCTTGCTATTTCACCAACCATGCCTTTCTGTAGGTTGTGTTATATCCCATAGAGGTATGGATGGAAAAAATTATTGTTGCAATTGGTGTGGATGTGTTTGACTCCACCGTTTGTCTTACATGTTGAGATATTATTCTTGAGCCCAGGTGCTTGTGGTCTTGTGTAAGACCCGTGGAAATTAATTAATTAAATAATTAATTAAGTAATAAATGCGGGTGGTGGGAAACTTTGAAGTCATTAAATGTTAATGGGTATGACGTGGAAAAGTACTAGCACAAATGGTTGAGAGTACTTTATATGTGTGAGAGGACTTGGGTTCAAGTCTTATGAATGCCTGTTGTGTGTTGCTTGAATTATTCTTGTTTATATTTGATAGTATATTTGTGAATAGCGAGTGATATTATAATTATAGAATTATAATAGTTATCACTAAATGTGAATTGGCATAGTGGTTATGCTTTGGCCTTATGAGTGAAAGGTCATGAGTTCAAACCTTGGTAGACAGGAATTTACCTTTATTTTTGCCAACTTTAGCTTGGAGTGAATGTGAAAAGGTGGGGGTAAACCTAGCAGAAGGGGGGGTTTGGCAGTGCTAATAGTTGAACTTTGAAAGGAGCACAAGTGAGAGGTGAGAGTTTTACGTGTGCAAGGGCTGAATTGGGAGAGAGGTGAAGCAAAGCTTGGGTGAACCAAGGAACTGTCATTCTTCTCAATTTTAATCAAGTTTCTAGGTTAGGGGAGTTGTCCTTTGTGCATGTGAATTGATTGATGTGTGCTATGAATTTTGGGCATTGTTATTCTCAAATTAGTTCTACATGATGTGAATCCCGTAGTATGCATGATATGATTGAAAATGTGTTTGGTTTGATGTGGTGCAAAGCCTTTTCATGACTTATATGATTTGGGGGTGAGGGTTTTGGTATAGGATTGTTATTATGGGTTAAGTTCTGGGTTATGGTAGTCAAAATGTGATGAAAACTCGTTTATAAGGTGTGATTGATGATGTATATTGAATGGTATTGGTTGAATTGAATATTGGCATGAATTGTGATTGTTTTAGTGTACGATCAGAGGAGAACCTCTGCAATTTTCGCCCAAGCGAGTCCATCTCGCCTAAGCGAGAGTTTCAGAGTCTCGTTTTGGGTTTTGGTTCGCATTTCTCACCTAGGCGACTTGTGTCAGGGTTGAGCGACCAATACTCTCGCTTGGGCGATAGAGGCTCGCACAAGCGAGGTCACGATGAAGCCTGTGCGTGTTGAGCGTGACTTCTCGTCCAAGCGAGGGGTTTTGAGGTGTTGAGCGACTGATACTCTCGCTTAGGCGGGAATGGCTCACATAAGCGAGGTCGCGAGGAGACATTGGTGTTGATTACATTGAATCTTCGTCCAGGCGAGGAGATTCGGGTGTTTGAGCAAATGGGGTCTCGCTTAGGCGAGAGGGGCTCGCCTAAGCGAGACAACGTGGTGCAGTCACTATTTCATGCTCGCTCAAGCGAGGTGGACTAACCTAAGCGAGGCTGATGGATTAGCTTGGGCGAGGGTCCCTGGCTTAAGCATGATTACTGCGGGTTCTATGTCTTTTGTGTGTTGTTTGAGTTGGGTTGCTTATTATTTCCTAAAGTATAGGAATTATATGATTGTGTTTGTGGTTTTTGGGCTTGAAGAACTAAGTCCAATAGGGGTCTGGGATATGTTTGATGGTTGGACGCATGATGGGCATGGAACTGTGTAGTTCCCGTCGGCTGCTAAGTGGCGAGGAGTCCTTAGCATGGTGATTACATGCGTCGGGCACACGATGGGCAAGGAACTGTTATGTTCCCGTCGGCTGCTATTGGGCGAGGAGTCCATAGTATGGTGATTGCGTGCGTGTCATGGTCCGAGCGAGGGAGGCTTGGATGATTTACTACAGACAAGGAGTCTATAGGGTAGGACTATGAGCAGGATAGGCTAATTGGGTTGGACCACGAATGGGTTAGTTTCGTGGGAGCACAGTGAAGTCCCAAGACCTAGTTCATGCATATGACTCATGAAGGACTATGAAATCAGGGATGGATAATTTTAAAACAATGAAATATTTTAGTGGTGTTATTTTCATTGGGATGGAGGGCATATTTATTTTATGTTTATATGTATATATGTGCATAGCTCACCCTATCTGTTTGTGTGTGGTGATGATCGGGTAATTTATTATCCGAGAGCAGATGATGTTACAGGTGAGCCAGGAGACGCTTAGGGGCGGAGAGTGGGCTCAATGCACGAGGGGAATTTTATAACTGTCTTTGGTTTAATTTAAGTATAATTTGATTTCAGTTTGTACAGTTTGAGACTATTTGGTTTTTTAATGTTTTAAAGTTTTGAAATTTCCCACGTTTCGGGAAATGGAATATTTAATAAATGAGGTATTTCACCCTGCCGGTTTATTTTATTATTTATTATTTTATTTTAAGTAATATCCTACCGGGATGTTACAGTTGGTATCAGAGCAAAATTTTTGAAAATGTTTTTGAAAAAATGTTTTGCGACTTTTGGGGAGTGAACTTGTTATGTTTATGCATGTTATTGTGTGTGTTTAAATTTAAGGAGGTAGTGGTTTGTTAGACTAATGGAGTGATGTTTAACAGTTGAATATGTGGCGTATCCAAGCAATGGCAGCTCACAGGAGAAGGAGAAATGTTAATGGTGCTGACAAGATTGCAGAAGTCATTCATCGGATGGTGGATGCAATGCAAAATCCTATTCCAGCACAGCCAAGGGTGGCAATTGCACTAGTGAGGGTGTCAACAGTGGAGGATTTTCTGCACCATAAGCCCGCAAAATTCACAAGTGGGGCCACTCCAGACGAAGCTGATGCCTGGCTTCGCAAGTGTGAGAAGATATTTGGAGTGATGAATTGTATTGACGAACAGAAGCTGGCATTTGCTATGTATCTGCTGAATAATGATGTTGAATGCTTGTGGGCAGGTATGCGACAACAAATGTAGACGAGGGAAGAACTAGTGAATTGGGCCAACTTCAGGACTCGCTTCGTGGAGAAGTACTTTCCCGACACAACTAAGCAGGACAAAGAAGCTGAGTTTTTGGCCTTGCAACAGGGAAATATGTCGGGTGCAAGAATATGTTAATAAATTCGAGCACCTGGCAAGGTTCTATTCCTAGGAAATTACTGAAGAATGGAGGTGCCTTAAGTTTGAGCGGGGACTCAAACACAAACTGAAAAAGGTGGTTACTCCTCTAAGAGAAAGAAGATTTCCAGTCTTGGTGGAACAAGCCAAGAGTGCAGAGTTTCTGGAAAGAGGGCCAAATCCCGCGAGTCGACATTAGAAGAATGTTATAGAGGCTAGGCAGATGAAAAAGCCTTACAGCCGACCACAGGCATATCAGGGTCCCACTTGTTACTAGTGGCAGGCCCCATCTGAAGAGAAATTGTCCTCAACTGACAGGTGGGGTAGGAGGGTCAGGCGACCGTCGCAAGTGTTTTATTTGCGACAAACTGGGACACTTTGCCAATAATTGTCCAGAAAAGAAGAATTTGGGGGTGAAGAAGCCAACAGCATCGCCAGCAAAATGAGCTAGAGCGGCTGTGAGGGTTTTTGTCATGACATCCACTAAGGCTACTCAGTCAGGTAAACTTATACTTGAGCATTGCTTGTTATTGGGTCATTCAGTGTTGGTGTTGTTCGATTTTGGAGCAACACACTCATTCATCGCTAATGCATGTGTGGGGAGATTGAGCTTGGAGAAACGTGACTTGGGGTGTCAGTTGCTTTTTCAACTCCTTCCTCGGGTCAGGTGGCTACCAGTTCAGTCTGCGTCAGGTGTTTAATGGAAGTGGCAGGTCGCAGATTCAAGGTGAACTTGGTGTGCTTGCCTTTGGAGGGACTGAACGTGATACTGGGGATGGACTGGCTGTCTAACAACCACATCATGATTGATTGTGGACGGCGCAATTTGGTATTCCCAGAAAATGCGGGGTTGGAGTTGATCTCGACTCAGCAGGTGTTGAAGGAACTGCAAGGAGGAGCCATGTGTTATATGATGGTGGCCAAGCCAGAGAAGAAGAGTGTTGCAGAGATGATCCAATCCATACCTGTAGCTAGCGAGTATGCGAATGTATTCCTAGATGAAGTGTCAGGATTGCCGCCGAGTTGAGACATTGACTTCACCATTGATCTTATTCCTGGTGCAGGTCCAGTGTCTATGGCTCCATACAAAATGGCACCAGCAGAGCTCGCAGAACTTAAGAAGCAAATTGAGGAGCTAATGGAGAAGTAGTTCATCCGACTGAGCGTGTCACCGTGGGGAGCTCCAGTCTTATTGGTGAAAAAGAAGGATGGGAGTTCGCAACTTTGCGTGGATTAGAGACAGCTAAATAAGCTTACAGTTAAGAACAAGTATCCATTACCAAGGACCGACAACATACTGGATCAGTTGAAGGGGGCATGGGTGTTCTTCAAAATAGATTTGAGGTTGGGGTATCACCAGATTCTGGTCAAACCGGAAGATGTGCAAAAAACGGCGTTCAGGTCCAAATATGGTCACTATGAATATGTAGTGATGCCATTGGAGTGACGAATACACAGACGATATTCATGGATTACATGAATAAGATTTTCTGACCCTAGTTGGATAAGTTTGTTGTCGTCTTCATTGATGACATTCTTATCTACTCGAGGAATCGGGAAGATCATGCTGATCATTTGAGGGTGGTTTTGGATGTGCTCAAAGAACACCAGTTGTACGACAAGTTATCCAAGTGCGAGTTTTGGCTTGAGGAAGTGCAATTCCTTGGGCATGTAATATCAGCTAAATGTATCGCAATGGATCCAACCAAAATAGAAACGATGTTAAAGTGGGAAAGGCCTAAGACAGTGACAGAGGTGAGGAGTTTCTTGGGCCTGGTAGGTTATTACAGAAGGTTTGTGGAGGGGTTCTCAAAGAAGGTAAATCCTTTGACACAACTCACGAGGAAGGATCAGCCATTCTCCTGGACGGAGTAGTGTGAAGAATGTTTTGAGGAGATGAAAAGATGTTTGACTACCGCTCCAGTGTTAGTAATTCCTAATACTGAGAAGAAGTTTGAAGTGTACTGTGACGCCTCTTACCTGGGTTTGGGGTGTGTGTTGATGCAAGAAGGGAGGCCAGTGGCGTATGCATCACGACAATTTAAGGTACACGAGAAAAATTACCCGACTCACGACTTGGAGCTAGCAGCCATTGTGTTCGCTCTTAAGTCTTGGAGGCACTATTTGTACGACTCTCAATTCCAAGTATTTAGCGATCATAAGAGTCTAAAATACTTGTTTGATTAGAAGGAACTGAATATGAGGCAGCGTAGGTGGATGAAGTATCTGAAGAACTATGACTTTGAATTGCTCTATCATCTGGGCAAAGCAAATGTTGTAGCTGATGCTTTGAATCGAAAGAAGATGCACATGTCTTGCATGATGATAAAGGAATTAGAATTGATTGAGAAACTCGGAGATATGAATCTGGGGATGTAGTTTGGGCAAGACTCCATACAGTACAGCTTGCTAAAAGTCACCAATGAATTTTTGAATGAAATTCGTGTGGCTCAGGGGCACAATTTGGAATTACAGCAGTTTGTAGGGTGGTTGGGTACGGAGAAAGGGAAAGACTATCAGATGGGAGCAGACGACATTCTACGCTTTAAAGGTAGAGTGTGCGTGCTTAGAGGACCTTTATTTAGGAGGCAGATTCTGAAGGTAGGCCATCAGAGTCGTCTTAGCATACATCCAGGTATGACTAAGATGTATAAGGATTTAAAGGAGTCTTTCTGGTGGAACGGAATGAAGGCGGATGTTGCAGACTTCGTGGCTCAATGCTTGGTTTGTCAAAAGGCCAAATTGAACACCAAAGGTCGGGAGGTACATTGCAACCACTGGACGTACCTCAGTGGAAGTGGGACAATATCTCTATGGATTTTGTGACGCATCTTCCGAGGTCAACAAAGGGTCATGATTCAGTCTGGGTGATAATAGACAGACTGACAAAATGTGCACATTTCTTGCCTATGAATCAGAAGTGGTCTATGGACAGGTTAACAGAGTTGTACGTGCGAGAAGTGGTGAGATTGCATGGAGTACCCGAAAGCATAGTGTCAGACCGGGATCCTAAATTCACATCACGGTTTGGCAATCATTGCAGGAGGCCTTGGGTACAAAGTTGAGGATGAGCTCAGCTTATCATCCTCAGACGAATGGACAGTCTGAGCGGACCATCCAATCTCTAGAGGACTTATTGAGGTCTTATGTGCTGGATCACATGGAGAACTGGAATGATGTGCTACCTTTGGTGGAGTTCACATACAATAATAGTTACCACTCTAATATTGGCATGGTGCCCTATGAAGCATTGTATAAAAGAAGGTGTAGAACTTCATTGTGCTGGTATCAGGATGGTGAAGCCTTTGTGCTTGGTCCTGAGTTTCCACAACAAACGACTAGTAAGGTGAAATTGATTCAGGATCGGATGTGAGCTGCTCAGAGTAGGCAAAAGTCTTATGCTGATAAGAGGAGACAACCACTTGAGTTTGAGGAAGGAGACCATGTATTCCTCCGGGTTACTCCAACCACAGGTATCAGAAGGGTTCTTAAATCGAGGAAGTTGACTCTGAGATTTATAGGGCCTTATCAGATTACACGGAGGATAGGAACTGTGGCTTATGAGATTGCTCTACCACCTCACCTAGCCAACTTGCATAATGTGTTCCACGTCTCACATTTGAGGAAATACATTGCAAGTCCAAATCATGTGTTGGAGTCAGATGAGGTGCAAGTGCGTGAGGACCTGACCGTGCCAGTTGGACCGGTTCGTATACTGGATACCCAGGTCAAGCAGTTGAGGGGTAAAGAGTTAAAGACGATGAAGGTACTCTGGGATGAGACGACACAGGAGATGACGTGGGAGATGGAGGACGTCATGAGGAGGTCATACCCTCACCTGTTTTCTGGTAAGTCTCATTTTCGAGGATGAATATTCTTTTGAGTTGAGGGGAATGTAAGACCCGTGGAAATTAATTAATTAAATAATTAATTAAGTAATAAATGCGAGTGGTGGGAAACTTTGAAGTCATTAAATGTTAATGGATATGACGTGGAAAAGTACTAGCACAAATGGTTGAAAGTACTTTATATGTGTGAGAGGACTTGGGTTCAAGTCCTATGAATGCCTGTTGTGTGTTGCTTGAATTATTCTTGTTTATTTTTGATAGTATATTTGTGAATAGCGAGTGATATTATAATTATAGAATTATAATAGTGATCACTAAATGTGAATTGGCATAGTGGCTATGCTTTGGCCATATGAGTGGAAGGTCACAGGTTGGGGCTCTTGAACTTACCGGGAGAAGGAACGATGAGATTGGGATCTGTTGGAAATAGCACTGTGTCCTTTAACTCTCACCAAGTTTGATTAATTTTACTAGCATTTGAATGTTCATTAGTATTTTAAATAGAAAAGAAAAACATTTTGCTTGACACAAACTTCTCTATCTCCCAACTATAATTTGCCATACCATAAAAAGTAATTGTTCTTCTTTACATACATCTTATCACCTTTGTTTTAAAAGGAAAAAAATTTCATAGGTGTTTGTCTCATTCACGTATAAATCTCTAGCACGGTTACTCATTTTCATCATTTGTATGTCACCTTCCCTTAATGCATTTTCATTAATAATATCAAAGTAATCTCAAATTTTTAAGGTTAAATTAGTTTGTGAGTTGTGATTCTTTGAAAAATTCATTTACAACTACAAAAATGTAAGTGTGGGAACATGCAATATTTATATATAAACCTTTTGTGTAACATAATTGACACTTGTGAGTGTGATATTCGATACCTTTGATTTTAAAATATATTTGGTATTGAAATGTTATTTCTTCTAGTTAATTAGGAGTAGGAGTATGCTTAGAATGTGATCCTTTGAGAATTGGAATATTTCAATGTCTCTCTAAGGATTTGTGATCTAAGGATTTGTGATTTGTGCCCCAAAACCAAATAATTGCTTATAATATATGAAATAAATGGCATATCTTAATTAATGTTGCAACACAAATTTTTAATATAGCACTTCTGACATGTTTTGTTTTCCTTTTTAGGCTTAAATACCTTTTTCGTCCTCATTTTCGAAGTGTTTGTTACGGATGGTTCTCATTTTTACCAAATGTTTAAAATGGTCCTCGTTTTCACAATTCGTGTTTAATTTAGTCCTTTTCTATGACGCCGTTTAAATCAGTAACGGAGCACTATACAGGTGACACTATTTGTATTACATTGTAATGTAGTGTATTACGTGTATTGTACAGGTGGATTATTAACGTTAACTTTTCAATTTGGGGCAAAAATTTTCCAACTAGGTCGCGCTGCAATTAGGGATTGACGAGTACAGGCGATTTATTCATCTTTGATTTGCAGAGGAAGCAACAATTGGACGTGGCAATTTGTTCGTTTGATTTCAATTTTCCAGTTAATCATCATCGATGAGGTAAGTGCTTTGCTCGTGGGTTTAGGGTTTTCGGGGTTGTGATAAATTTTGCACATTTGAATCACTTGGGGTTAGGGTTTTCGTAATTCTGTTTTGGGGTTTGTTTTGGGGTTAGGGTTTGTTTGTTTGTTTGTGATGTTCTCTCCAAAGTTACAAATCGGGGTTAATCCCCCATCTCTCGTTGAACCACCAACATTGCACGAATTGCTACAATACTATTGTCTCCAACGATTACAACCAGAGGTAAATGAAGAAGATTGGGACCGTGACATGGGATTGCAGGAAGAAGAAGATTGCAGCAACACGAATTGGGAATGGAGGAAGAAGATTGCAGCAACTGACCAACTGTCTAACAATTCATTTTCAAAACCCTAACTCACCTATTTATCCTCAAATATCTAATTACTACATTTGTATAGTACACATAATACACCCTAGTACAATGTAATACAAACAGTGCCACCTGTACAGTGGTCTGTTACTGATTTAAACAGCGTCACAGAAAAGGACTAAATTAAACACGAATTGCGAAAATGATGACCATTTTAAACATTTGGTAAAAATGAGGACCATCCGCAACAAACACTACAAAAATGAGGACGAAAAAGGTATTTAAGCCTTCTTTTTATCTTGCAGAGTTTTGTAAGGCATGTTTACTCCATCCAGCCAACTCACCTATGCTTTTGCATCATTGTGCCCCTCGGTATCTAGATTCTAGAGTTAGCGAGCAAGTTCAATTTGACTTCTTCTTTTTGGATTATCATTATGTTTAGTCATGAGATTTATCTATTATTTTTATATGTTAAGAGTAATGATAACTTTTATATATATATATATATATATATATATATATATATATATATTTAAAATAAATGGAAACAGTTGTTAAATTTTATTTTATAGAGACTTAAAGAAGGATTTACTAACTCAACATTTTGTTGGAATGATTGTTAAATTTGTCTCAAATTTTTGAAAGTGCTACCAATTCATTTTGGAGAATTACTAATTTTAATAATAACTCTGTCTCGTGATAAATAGTTGGTAAAAATTAACACAACATTCTACACAACATTCTGATTTTTGAATTTTAATTGTGCTATTATTGTTGTGAGAAAAATATTGTTAGTATTCTTTCCTCTTAGATTACCATCGCTAAACACAATGAAACAAGTTTCGAGGCCGAAAAAATTAGTTAGGTTAAGTGACCCAAATATAACAACTTAGTAGGTCAAAGTGAACACAACATTCCAACTTTTTGAATTTTAATTGTGCTATTATTAGGGTGATACAAATATGATTAACATTTTTTTCCTCTAGTATTTCAACCACTAAAAAATATGGGACTAAATTTTTTTAATGACTAAATTGTTGTTTTTGGGTCATTTAAACATTGTTTAACTATTGCTTTTAGCCTTGAAACTTATCCTATTGCGTTTAACAATGGGAATACTAGATTAAAAAATTATAATCGTTTTTTATCATACCAATAATATTACTATTAAAATTCAAAAAGTCGTACACTTGAGTTAATTTTGATCCTTTTTGAATGACTAAATTACTCTATTTGAGTCACTTAAACAAAACCTAACTAATTTCTGTCTGTCTCGAAAATTAGTCCATTATGTTTAGCGGTGGGAATACTAGAGGAAATAATATTAATCATATTTTTATAAAATAAATAATACCACTATTAAAATTCAAAAAGCCATACCGTTGACTTAATTTTAACCATTTTTCAATGACTAAGTTGATGTTTTTGAGTCACTTAAACATAACTAACTAAACTTTTTTTTGCCTCGAAACTTACCCCATTGTGTGTACTGTGGGAATACTAGAGGAGAAAATGTAAATCATATTTTTATCACATCGATCATACCAATATTAAAATTCAAAAAGTTGTATTGTTGTGTTAATTTCGATCATACCAATATTAAAATTCAAAAATTTGTATTGTTGTGTTAATTTTGACTCTTTTTTAATTGACTAAGTTGTTGTTTTGAGTCACTTAAACAATACATAACTAATATTTTTTGGCCTCAAAACTTATTCCATTGTGTTTTGCGATGAGAATACAAGAACAAAAAATTCTAATCATATTTTTATCACACTAATAATAGTACTATTAAAAGTGAAAAAAGCATACCCTTGTGATAATTTTAACCACTTTTTTAATGTCTAATTTGTGGTATTTAATGTCTATTAAACTATGTTATTTGGATTTGGTGGGGTTAGGTAAAGGGTGCTTAAAGTAATTTGGAAAAGAGGAAAAAACATATCTTTATATAACTTTTTAATATATTATTGGTCTTATATATACTATCATCTAAAATCATCCCGTGTCTAAAAATTAAGGAGTAATATCAATAAATATATTTTAAATATTCTTACGTAATATTTCTTGGATTCCTATTAATCAAACTTAATTATCTAGTTGAATTATGTTTGGTGGGCACGAAATGTTTGAAAAATGAAAGAAAAGAGAATTGATAATTTTTAGTTTTTTTTTTTTTTAAATCGTGGTTGCTTGGAACAATGGTATAAAAGTTGAAAATAAGAATGGAATTCATTGTGCATAAATTCTTTGATGAAGAAAAAGAAGAAGACAAAACGTGCACTATTTTTCTACACCACCTTTGCCTTGTCCGGTCAATTTATTCAAATATATTATACAATAACATAACCAATTATATTATTTACAATATAATTTAAGATTTATTTCTTAGAAAGAAATTGGAATATTTTGTATTAATTAATTATATATTCTGAATTGCCATATAATCAATTATATATCTTTTGTTCATTATAAAGCGTGTATATTTATGTGATCATGGATTATTTTAATTTATTAGTTAATAAATATTAGTTTAAAAGAAGGAGGTAAATGTTATTTATCTAATATATTATACTAGGATAAGAGGATTATTATCGTTTTTTTGCAATTCAATTATTTTTATTTGTTTTTATTATGTTTGGATTTGGTATATGAAAGTTGCCTGATAAGGTATTGGATTTATAGGTCGACTTTAAAAGAAAAAGATTTACTTATAAAAGATATTATAATGTTTGAGAATTAAAAGATCTTTTAGAAGTAAGTAATAAAATAATAAAATGATTCATGGTCTAATACACATTGGTCAAGCTTCTTTTATAAAGTTCGTGTACAGTTATATTAAGTATCTAGGCAATAACAACAAGTAATGTCGAATAACACAATAACTATATGATTTAAATTTTTGTTCTAAATGACATTGTCGGATTTTAATGATTCATTAAAGTCTGTGGTCAAGTAGGTACAATTTTTTATTAAACTAAATAACTTTGTATTTTTTCCCCTCGCATAGTTTTTTCTCCTTTTCCTTCTAACTACTCCATCTACTTTTACTTCTTTATTAACAAATCGACAAAATTTTATACATTTTGTTTCAAAACTACCTGATTCTATTAATACTCACTTTGTTATCAATATATTTTTTTAAAAATATTGTAAAATATATGTTGATCGATATCCTAGTTAAACCGTTAAGTGTGTGTTTAATTTTTGATTTGAATAAAATTTTCAGTTTCATTCAAATAAATTTATCTTTTTTAACTAAAATCCAAACACACCCTAAAATAATTTTATATAACTTAATCCAATAGTGACATCATTGTGTGTAATTTAACAAGATTTAGGAAATATTAATATAACTTATTTCAAATTTAATCAGACTCTTCATTTCATTTATTTATTAAATAAATAAGTTAACGTCTAATTATTTTTGCAAATTATTATCTGTTTGTTCCTGGAGCCTTCTCGTGTTGCGTCTGTTAAGGCATTGCATGAATGCACCTTCCACTAGATTGCCGTTACTAATACTGTGTGACATGATATTACTGTTACTAATACTAATATAATAAATAAACAATAAATAACATATTAAAATAAATTATATTTCACACCGTTATTAATATAATAATATAATAAATTAATAATATAATAAAAATATATATTTTTTATTTGACAATTATTAATATTTATAACAATATATAAAAAAAAATATTTTTTTCATCATCTTATAAAAAGTTTATCTTTGAACGTTATACTACAAATTTATTTTGTTTTTAAAGCTTTGATCTTTGCTCATATCTTTATAAAAATAAAATAAAAAAATAGGAACATATTCTTCTTCTTTGTAACATAAATTCTCCCGTCTACTCCATTTCATATTCTTCTCCTATCATTCCAGATGGGTTATTTTTAAGAAATTTTTAGATTACATAACTCAAAATTTGTATATATTTTAAAGCATACAATTTAAAACATATTTTTGGACTTAATATTACATTTTGGATTATATAATCTTCTTAATAAATGTTAGCATTGATTTAGCTGAATAGATAAAATTGATTTTTTATAAATGAAAATTAAGTTAAGATGATAAAAAGTTTAGAGTCTACATTAAATCATTTATAAAAAAAAAATTAACACCAAAAAACTATTAAACTTAATAGAAATATTTATAACTTAAAAGAAAATTTTGTCACAAAAGTCTTCAAGAATTTAATTAATTCTTGTAACTTACATCATCTTTCATAGCATTAGTGAAAACAGAAAAAAACATTTAATAAAAATTAATAGATAAATAAGAGAAAACAACAAAAAATTAACAAATGTAGAGATTTAATGGAAGAAGTGCCTTAATTTAAATCAAAGAAACTTATAAAAATGATTAATGATGCTTAAAAATACACATTGCAAAAATGAATAACTTTATTCTACACCAGCCATGAATGAATAATTTTTAATATATAGTTGATACTTAATTATAATTTTTGTCGCAATTAAAACGTCGGATAAAACATCCCTTAAATGAAAGAACAAATGTGAGTTTCGTACTGCGAAGAAAATGCCAACGTTACTAATACTAATATAATAAATAAGCAATAAATAATATACTCAAATAAGTTATATTCTTACTCAAACGTTCCTGACCAAACCAATTCCACACAAGGGAAAAATGGTAACACAACATTATTAGTCTGTTACAGAATGAGAAAATGAAAAGTAATGGTCATATTTAAATACGTTGAAAGCAGGCACGGTTACCCATCATCACTGTACAATATATACCACTCTCACACTCTTCCTCTCTCAGATCCCTTCTTCACCTTCTTCGTCTTTTTCTTTCTAATCATTTTATTTTTATTTTTCTCAAACCAGTGTCAGATATTCCAACAAAACAACGCCAACAACCATCTTTCTCTTCCATTAATCGGTTTAGGGTCACCTCCTTCAACTTGTTCATAAACAAAAAAAAATTAATATTAATAACCAACTTTTGCATGTTCATTTATCTCTTCAGATCGATCCTCCTTAGCTTTTCGTTTTTTGTTTTATTTTTTTTATAATTTTCTATTTCCATTTTCAATTTCATGCGTTTATTTCCCGCTTACAGAATCTGAAAAACTTTTTTCTTTCAATGTGTTTCTAGGAAGATTCGGCTGATCCGATCCATTGCAACCGTGTGACGACGTCGCTTTTGTTGTCCGACTGGCTATTTTCTGAAACCTAGTACTCGGTTGTATTGTGAGAGTGAGATCTAGTAATATAATAAAATAAGCTTGGATGGAAATTATATAAATGAGTTTGCTTTAGGGATTTGGAACTCAAACCCTAACAGAGAGTGAGATGGGGATAATTTCACGTTCTTGTCGTTACGAGATCGATCATTTAGATCTGTGAAGCAGAAGATCAGAGATTGACATTTTTTACCAAAATCAGCTTTGCAAAAGTTATAATGGAACAGGTAAATCTTAAATTCTAAATTTCTTCCTTTTATTTTATAAAGTTTGAATCTTACTTATTTATTAATTGTCAATGATGATTAAAATGTCGGATTTATGGCTGTCATTTACTTCTTTGGTATAGATGAACTTATGGTTTAGGGTTTTCAGAACCAACACTCCATTTTTTGTTTTTATTTTCATTTCATTATTAAAACAATGTTGGAACGGGGAAATAAAAAAAGACATAAGAGAAGAGGAGTTTGAAACTAGAAAAATAAAATTTTCAATTTTTTGTTAAAGTTAATTTTTTCATTCTTACCGCTTGTGCTTTTATTGCTGTGTCGACAAAAACACATCACGATTTCAGCATAGCTGTGAACATACATATATGTAGCTCTCCAATAAATATACGATTTGATGTATTGTATATATTGATCGGAGAGCTACGCTGTTTTTCCAATCGAATTTGCTTGAGTATTACACAAGAATTTAATCGAATTTGCAAAAGTTATAATGGAACTGGTAAATCTTAAATTCTAAATTTCTTCCTTTTATTTTACAAAGTTTGAATCTTACTTATTTATTAATTGTCAATGATGATTAAAATGTCGGATTTATGGCTGTCATTTACTTCTTTGGTATAGATGAACTTATGGTTTAGGGTTTTCAGAACCAACACTCCATTTT
>Ga0214544_1002652_pt1 | contig 37518 bp, 15 predicted proteins | sample CNSS3metaG_FD_160074 | JGI IMG/M metagenome (GOLD analysis project Ga0214544, IMG submission 160074) | Root nodule microbial communities from cowpea collected in UCLA plant growth center, Los Angeles, California, USA - CNSS3 | ecosystem: Host-associated > Plants > Roots > Nodule | place: USA...
AAAAAATATATATATATATATATATATATATATATATATATATATATATATATATATATATATATATATATATATATATATATATATATATATATATATATATATATATATAATGGGTGCAGGTATACTAACATGGCCCCCTGACCTAGCAAGTTACAGTGTTGTTTTATTATAAAGCTTTAGTATATAAAATTATGATTGTATAATGGCTATTAAGCCATTAGTTATCTCTCCTTATACTTCATCACTCTTTTACATCTATATTTCGGTTGGATTTATGATATTTTAACTCTTTAAAAGTTTATTATTTGCGGTTTCATATTTTCATATTTTTTTTAAATAATTTTTTTAATTAATTTTAATTATTATGTCAAGTCTCGAATTTGCTTGATAATTAATAAAATTTAATTATAATGTTTAGTTATGGACTTATTTGATAATTAAATATTTTTTTCTTAAATAAAATTTGATTATCATGTATACTCTCGGACTTACTTGATAATTAAATGTTTTTCTTAAATAATGTTTAATTATCATGTCTAGTCTCGAACTTGCTCAATAATTAAATATTTTTCTTAAATAATGTTTAATTATCATCGGTGTTTGATAATTACATGTTTTTTTTTTAAATAATGTTTGATTATTATGTCTAGTTTTAGACTTGTTTGATAATTAAATCTTTTTCTTAAATAATGTTTTATTATCATGTTTAGTTTCGAACTTGCTTGATAATTAAATATTTTTCTTAAATAATGTTTGATTATCATGTCTAGTCTTGGACTTGCTTGATGATTAAATGTTTTTCTTAAATAAATTTTAATTATCATGTCTAGTCTCGGACGGACTTGCTTGATAATGAAATGTTTTTCATAAATAAACTTTAATTATCATGTCTAGTCTTGGACTTGCTTGATAATTAAATGTTTTTTTCTTAAATAAAATTTGATTATCATGTATAGTCTCGGACTTGCTTGATAATTAAATGTTTTTCTTAAATAATGTTTGATTATCATGTCTAGTCTTAAACTTGCTCGATAATTAAATGTTTGTCTTAGATAACGTTGATTATTATGTCTAGTTTTTGTAAGGCCCGTTTCATTTTGTCCCTTTTATTTTAAGGGCTGCCCCAATCTTATGGGCCTAAAGACTAGCCCAAAGAGGAAGGGTCAGACCTAACCTACCAACCCTAACCTTGTGCTCATTTTGGTAACACAGAACTTTCACAATCCTTATAGCGGCTGCTGTTTTTTCTCTACTAGGGTTTACTCCTAACCTTGAACCAATGAGCTCAGTTACGTTTCCTAGCTTCATGTAAGTGCTCTACACCTCAGGTCTTGTTTTTCTTCCGCTTTTATGTTTGTACTTCCAGTAGGGGTTCGTCGTAGGCTTACGTATACTCTTCCGCATCTGTCCCGCAGCTCAGTAATATGCCTTTGGAGTTTCGCGTTCCGTTGTTGGAGACGCACCTCGCTCTTAGCCCTTTTTCAGGTACGGGAAGTTAGGATTTCGAGTTATATTGTTTGTGGACTATTCTTGAGCTTGTTTGTTGTTTGAATGGATAAATCATTGTTTTGATGCGTGGAGTTCTTTGCATGATTTGTTGGTTTGGAAAAACACATATGTTGCAGGCGAATTAGGGCGAGAACCGTTAATCTCGCCCAGGCGAGTTGGGCTCGCCTAAGCGAGTCTGATGAAGGCGAGCCCAGACCTTCTGCGCGAGTTATCGCCCAGGCGGGTGGATCTGATTTTTGAGCAAGGGTCTATCTCGCTCAGGCGAGGTGAGCTCGCCTAAGCGAGCTGGTTTGTTTCTGTCTGTGTTATCGAACTCTCGCCTAGGCGAAGGGGAATTCGCCTGAGCGAGAGTCCTTCTCGCCTGAGCGAGACCCCTTGGCCTGAGCGACGAGTTTGGGCGAGGGTATGCGCTGGTTGAGTGGTTACTCCTTTTCTCTTTTGTGTTTGGTATGAAATTGATGGAATTATTGTATAATGGCATGTAGGGTATAATATGAATGTGTGAGAGGGTGTATGAATTTATGAATGACAAACTTGAATAAATCCTTGGCATGAAATGAGCATGATATGGTTGGTATTAAAGAGACATGATAACGAGATCAGTTGGGAATCCTTATGCATGGATGGTTTATGATGAGTGGAAATGAGTTGGGCCTGGAACATGAAAGGCGTTGGTTTTAAAGGTTAGGATGACGAACGTATACATGCATGATGAATGTTATTTGGCTGTGTGATTATGTTTGGTCAGTGTCAGTGCGTAATTCCTTGGAGTCTCTAGGTGAGACTTTCAGGGTCGCGCTTCAGTGGTCAGGACGTAATTCCATGGCCCCTGTTAGTGGGTGTCCCTGGTGGTGCCCCATATGTATAACTAGGTAAGGTTGCATCCTGACACTCTAAGGAGTCAATTAGTCTCATCTAGAGCGGACTGACTCCTGTGGTGAGAGTAGCAGGAGGCCTGAAATTCATTAAGGGCTAACCTTGTGGTGAGAGAAATTGATTCATTGTAACACTTGTAACACATAGCTCGGGGGTGAGCAGCTCGGGGGTGAGTAGAGGTATCCACCACAAGTGCGAGCATCCGCTGAATCCGACCAGGTTATACGTATCCGGATGAGTCAAGTCGAGTCGTAGTGTATTGATTGAAAAGTCATAACATGCTTGGTTGTTGTATGGATATTGGATGGTGAAAGTATATTTGACTGTATGATGAAAATGTTGTTGGCTCTAGCTTACCCGATTTGTTGTATGGTTGTCTTGTATGTGGCTATTCTTTCTTGCGATGATCATCAATTTAATTGATGGGAGCAGATGGGCGAGGTTCCCGCGGTCAGCAAGGAAATGGCGATTCTGCTGCTTAGTCACCTGGGCTGGACTTTATGTTTATTTTTCTTCATGGGTTTTCTTTAGGGCTATGACCCATGTATTGCTCTATGCTTTACTATTCTACTCTCATTTTGTTAGACTTTTATCTGGTTTTCGTTGGCATCGTGGTGTGTCCAGTTTGTAGGGGTTGTGTTAAGGACCCCAGGACTACTCTACATTACTATTTTGTGTGACGTTTCTTTTAATTTCGCTTAATAATTAAATGAGACGTTACAGTTTTAAACTTGCTTGATAATTAAATCTTTTTCTTAAATAATGTTTGATTATCATGTTTAGTTTTGGACTTGCTTGATAATTAAATATTTTTTTTAAATAATGTTTGATTATCAAGTCTAGTCTTGGACTTGCTTGATAATTAAATGTTTTTCTTAAATAAACTTTATTTATCATGTCTAGTCTCGGACTTGCTTGATAATGAAATGTTTTTCTTAAATAAACTTTAATTATCATGTCTGGTCTTGGACTTGCTTGATAATTAAATGTTTTTTTCTTAAATTATCATGTATAGTCTCGGACTTACTTGATAATTAAATGTTTTTCTTAAATAATGTTTGATTATCATGTCTAGTTTCGAACTTGCTCGATAATTAAATGTTTTTCTTAAATAATGTTTGATTATCATCAAACTTGCTTGATAATTAAATGTTTTTCTTAAATAATATTTGATTATCATGTCTAGTTTTAAATTTGCTTGATAATTAAATTTTTTTCTTAAATAATGTTTGATTATCATGTTTAGTTTCGGACTTGCTTGATAATTAAATGTTTTTCTTAAATAAACTTTAATTATCATGTCTAGTTTCGGACTTGCTTGATAATGAAATGTTTTTCTTAAATAAACTTTAATTATCTCGGACTTGCTTGATAATTAAATGTTTTTCTTAAATAATGTTTAATTATCATGTCTAGTCTCGAACTTGCTCGATAATTAAATGTTTTTCTTAAATAATGTTTGATTATCATCGAACTTGCTTAATAATTAAATGTTTTTCTTAAATAATGTTTGATTATCATGTCTAGTTTTAGACTTGCTTGATAATTAAATCTTTTTCTGAAATAATGTTTGATTATCATGTTTAGTTTCAGACTTACTTGATAATTAAATGTTTTTTTTAAATAATGTTTGATTATCATGTCTAGTCTCAGACTTGCTTGATAATTAAATGTTTTTCTTAAATAATTTTTGATTATCATGTCTAGTCTCGGACTTGCTTGATAATTAAATATTTTTCTTAAATAAGGTTTGGTTATCATGTCTAGTCTCGGACTTGCGTGATAATTAAATGTTTTTTCTTAAATAAAGTTTGATTATCATATCTAGTCTCTAATGTGTTTGATAATAATAATTATTTTTTAAATAAAGTTTGATTGTCATGTCTAGTCTCGGACTTGCTTGATAATTAAATATTTTTTCTTAAACTAATTTTGATTGTCATGTCCAGTCTCGGACTTGCTTGATAATTAAATATTTTTCTTAAATAAATTTTAATCATCATGTATAGTGACGAACTTGCTTTGATGGCAAATCTTTATCATGTTGAGTCTTATATTCACTTGATAAATAATACCTATATATTAAAATAAAAAATAAAAAAATGATATTAATCAAATTGAACTTTTTAATAATTTGTTTTTAAAAGAGAACCACGTAATCCTAATTTCTCTCATCTTGAACGAGAATATGTAAGAGTAAAGTCAAATACCTTGTCGGATCCAAATATAAAATCTAAAAAATGTTTTCTTCATTCATATTAGTATGTTATGTTTTGTTTTTTTTTTTTTTATGAAAAACAAATATTTTAAAATTACATTAGTTTTACACACTTGATTAGAAGGAACCATCTTAGGACAGACGAGTGAAGTATTAATATCTTCCTCACACATAACCAATTTCCAAATCTGATCTAATTTTGCAGACCATTTCTTAAGTCTTTTATAGTTTTTCAAAAAAATCTATGGTGGCAACTCTCTTTATTAAATTTATATTTTAAAATGATGTTTTTTTTATGTTAGCCGTTCCGTCACAATTTTTTTCAAAGTGACACTCGTGATCAACCAAGTTGAACCGCCTACACACTAAAGAAAATCCTAATCTCCTAAGGTCACTTTATGCTCGTAAGAGAATAGCGAATACCCATTTATATCCCTCGCGCATACAACAACGCTAGAACCCTAACTCTCACCACAAAAGTCTCTCACGCACACCCTAGTACTCCATCAAAGCCTAAATTTTCCCTTAAAAACCCCACCAAAAGAACTCATAAAATCAGGAAAAACCTAACCCATTTTGCTTTCCAACTCGAATCCGAACTTGAAAGCCACACATTCATACGCCCTTGCTCTGGCTAGGATCTTTCCTTCGTTCGTCCATCACGCACCAGCCTTCATCTCCTCATCTTGATCTTCCAATTGTCTCCCTCGATGATGCATCAGTCTCTGCCTCGCTTCTTCAGATCAGAACACTCGCGAATCATGACTTTTCTTCTAGAAGGAATCGCTAGATCAACTTCGTGCCTCTCTTGATCTGAATTAGACCATGGGTTGGCATTGGCTCCCTTCCCTCTTTTAATGAAACGTGGGTTTTGAATAATGGGTCAAACATTTTAGCTGATTAAGGCAAGGGTTGATTTTCAAATAAGAATACAAATGGAGTTAAGGGTTCAAGTGCAATTCAGCAAAAATAAAGGGTTTTCTAAACTATTGGCAACAAAAGTCTACTATTATGAATTGAGAGGAAAATATTTATTAGGCTGGTGTGGAATTGAGAGGGAAAATATTATGAAATTTAGTTGGATTAAAGTCTCTTATTAGAAATATTATTTTAGGAAAAGCCGTGCACATTTTTGGAAAAGAAAAATATAGAACAATGAAGGGAAATATGTGAACACGAAGAATAAACGATGGAGATAGTATTTTTAAGGATTATTGATCAAAGATCAGTACATCACTTTTAGGGGGAATACAGATGTTGGTAAAATAGATTGAAGGAACAAATAGTTTTAGTTGGGGCGCTGTGCAATTATTGGAAGAAAGAAGGCAAGGGTTGGAAGAACAATGAAGGCTTAAAGTGAATAGTTTTAGAGTTGAATCAAATCATTTAAGGGGGAGTTAATCTTATATGTAGAAAAAAATTTGGTTTGGTTTGATATTTGGTAGCAATTACAGATAATTGTTGATATTTTTTTTAATCAGAAAGTTTCTTTTTATGATATAAAGGAAAATTTGTCTTAAATGCGAAAATTTTTAAAGTATTTTAGTAGCATTTTTACAAGGTGTTACAAAACTTGGATAGGGTGAATGGACCAGCCGATAAAACTGAATTACGAATTTCAGTTTACAATCCTTATATATCGGATTATGAAATTCGATGTGTTTTGTTTTGCTAGATTATATTACCTAATGTGTGTACCAAATTAAGAAATCATGTTTGAGTACATTGGATCCGTGGGTTGAACCAGATTATGTATTTCGATGAACGTTTTTTGTATATGTATTGGATTTTGAAATTCGGTTAAGTATTCTTGAATTTGGGATAAACTTCTGGATTTTATGATGTGGGTGAGTGATTTATATCGGATGTGTTTGGTTTAGTTTTTTATCATCAATAATTGTGTACAAATGTTTAACAGTTATATATATATATATATATATATATATATATATATATATATGGAGAAATGATATTTTAACAATCAATTTTGACAACTTCTCTCACTACTTGACGTGGCAGTGAGTAAGCCATGTTTTTTATGAGAGAAAATTGGTGTTGGAAGGAGTTACACAGCTGAAAGAGAAGCAAGTGAGAGAGAGAAGCAGAGTTATACAACTGAAACTAAAGCAAGTGAGAGAGAACCAGAGTTACATAACTGAAAGAGAAGCAAGTGAGAGAGAACTAGTGGTTGAAGGAGTTTCAGGAGTGAGAGAAGGGAGTGAGAGAAGCGAGAGAGGTTACAGAGAGCGCAGTGGAAGTGGTTGGAGAAGTGGTGGTGAGCAGTTTGTGGTTAAACCATATGCAGGTTTGGTTTTCGTGGTTGTCCACTTTTTTTTGTCCTCCATCTCTTCACCAAATTGTATCTGCTCTTGTTCCTTCATTGTCAAGTTTGTTGTTGGTCCGTTTTGGGAGATATTTTGTTAGTGGGTTCATCATTTCCCTTTTCCCTTTCTCTTTTGGTGGAGCACAAAAAGTTTTGCGTTAACCCACCGCAAGAAATTGTATGTTTGATGACTGTGGAAAGGAGTGATTTTTGTTTCTGTTTTTGGTTAATATATGATAAAGTTTGGATTTCTTTATTTAAAATATTGTTGTTGAAGAGCGGATTGCTGAGCAACATTGTTGTTTTTGGTTCTACATTCGTGAAGAGGTAATAAAAGTTAAGTGACACAAAGTCATAATAAATAATGATTAAAAATTGTCCACTTTCTTTTGAAGTTTTTGTATATGAAAAACTCCAAGATTAAGTGCAAAGCAGTCTGATCGTAACTGCCAACCTTAAGTTTTGTGCAAAATGTTTTTTCCATCAACCACATATAAGTACCCGTCCTTAAGTTTTTATAATTGAACATGTTTTTTTGGTGGATGAGTTGGGTTGGTAAAACATCAACCCATTTCAATAGGTCTTGGTGTCAGAAGTGATCCCGGATGTAAGTGCCAACCCAGGTGTACCCTTCTGCAAAGCTGCGTTATATGATTTGAACAAGATATTTCCACAAAGTGGCTTGGATGATAAGTATCCCGCTTGGTGGTGTTACTAAATTTCGCACTTGAATAATAAAAGTTAAGTGACACAAAGTCATAATGAATAGCGATTAAAAATTTTCCACTTTGTTTTGAAGTTTTTGCATATGAAAAACTCCTAGATTAAGTGCAAAGCAGTGTGACCGTAACTGCCAACCTTAAGTTTTGTGCAAAAATTTTTTTCCATCACCCATATACAAGTACTTGTCCTTAAGTTTTTATAATTGAACATGTTTTATTGGTGGATGAATTGGGTTGGTATAACATCAACCATTTTAGTAGCATTTTGCACAAAACTTGAGTTTGGCAGTTACGATCACACTACTTTGCGCTTAATGTGGGAGTTTTTCATATGCAAAAACGTCAAAACAAAGTGGACAATTTTTAATCATTATTTATTATGACTTTGTGTCACTTAACTTTTATTATTCAAGTGCCAAATTTAATAACACCACCAAGCGGGATACTTATCATCCAAGTCACTTTGTGGAAATATCTTGTTCACATCATATAACGCAGCTTTGCAGAGGGGTACACCTGGGTTGACACTTACATTTGGAGATCACTTCTGACACCAAGACCTATTGAAATGGGTTGATGTTTAACTAGCCCAACTCATTCACCAAAAAAACATGTTTAATTATAAAAATTTAAGGACAAGTACTTGTATATGGGTGATGGAAAAAATATTTTGCACAAAACTTGAGGTTGACAGTTACGATCACACTGCTTTGCACTTAATCTGGGAGTTTTTCATATGCAAAAACTTCAAAACAAAGTGGACAATTTTTAATCGTTATTCATTATGACTTTGTGTCACTTAACTTTTATTAGCTCTTCAAAAATGTAGACCACAGCAGAACCAAAAACAACAATGTTGCTCACCAATTCGCTCTTCAACAACAATGTTTTAAATAAAGAAATCCAAACTTTATCATATATTAACGAAAAACAGAAACAAAAATCATTTCTTTCCACAGTCATCAAGTAATACATACAATTTCTTGCAGTGGGTTAACCCAAAACTTTTTATGCTCCACCAAAAGGGAAAGGGAAAAAGGAAATGACGAACCCACTAACAAAATATCTCCCAAAACGGACCAACAACAAATTTGGACAATGAAGGAACAGGAGCAAATACACTTTGGAGAAGAGATGGAGCACGAAAAAACAGTGGACAACGACGAAAACCAAACCTGCAGATGGTTTAACCACAAACTGCTCACCACCACTTCTCCAACCACTTCTACTGCGTTCTTTGTAACCCCTCTCTCGCTTCTCTCACTCCTGAAACTCCTTCAACCACTGGTTCTCTCTCTCACTTGCTTCTCTTTCAGTTGTGTAACTCTGGTTCTCTCTCTCTCACTTGCTTCACTTTCAATTGTGTAACTTTGCTTCTCTCTCTCACTTGGTTCTCTTTTAGCTGTATAACTCCTTCCAGCACCAATTCTCTCTCATTAAAAATGTGGCTTACATTGATTAAAAATAAAATGAATCTCTCACTGCCACGTCAGGTAGTGAGAGAAGTTGTCAAAATTGGTTGTTAAAATATCACTTCTCTTATATATGGGTATCCTTCTTTCCGGTATTTTGAGAGTTGTGTGATTTTCAACATTTGAACATTGAAAGCTCTTGCAGCAGGAGTCATGAACACATTCTCCACCACATATAATACCCCTATTCTCATTTTTGTTGTTGTAACCATTGTTACCATTCGCACTTGTTTCCTGGTAAGTCCAATTTTTGAGGATGAAAATCCTTTAAGGTGGAGGGGAATGTAAGATCCGAGAAATTTAAATAATTATTTAATAAATGCGGGTAGTATGAGCCTTTAAGGCATTTAATGCGGATTGCTATGACTGGAAAAGTACTTGCTCAAGTGGTTTAAAGTATTTAAATGTGTGAGAGGACTTGGGTTCAAGTCTCCAAGTCCTATGTATGTCATTTGTGTGTTATTTAAATTATTATTATTTTTGATAATATGCTTAATCATGTTGAGTGATAATATAATCATAGAATTATATTAATCATCACGAAACATGAATTGGTTAAATGGTTGTGTATTGAGTTGGCATTAGCATGGTCATGGGTTTAAACCTTGGTAGAACTTTTTGCCAAAATTTCTTGTGGCATGAAGGTGAAGGGGCATAGGAACCCTAGCTAGCCAAAGAGCAACCAAAAGTGACTGAAAAACAACTCATAATGGAATTTGAATGCAATTACATTCATTTTAATGTCATTTTCGTTTTTGGCCATTAACCACAATTAAGGACCATAATAAAAAGGCAAACTAAACCAATTGGAAGGGTTTTTGAGACTGGAAAATTAGAGTGTTGTAAGGAACACGAATTCAGAGGAAACAAAGTGATTAGAGAGTAAGCAAATGAGCTAAATTGGGTTGGAGCCAAGGGAGGAAATTGGTGATCAAGGAAGAACTCTAGAACCATCTATTTTAAGCGAAGAATCCAGGTTAGGGGAGCTGAACCACGTCCTATATGAGTTTTTATGCGTAATTGTATGATTATAGAATGTGTATGTTGGCTTTTGTTAAAAATGCATTGAAATCTGAATTTCTGAAATTTTTTCCAGAAACCGCCTGGCGGGCTGCTCATAGCCGCCAGGTAGCACATGCCAATTTAGTATGTTTCTGGGTTCCTTGAGGAACCGCCTAGCGGTGAATCCCTGTACCACTAGGCACCACGAACCTGCAACCCAGTTTCTGGGTTTTTTGATGAACTGCCTGGCGGTGATGAACACCCGCCAGGCGACGTGAACCTGTTAATTTGATTTTGATATTTTTATGTGTGCTTGAGTGATTCTGATTGAGGAAATGGGAATTCCTTATTGGTTCTGAGTGTTTGGGCATCATACATAATTGAATTACATGTGAGTGATGGTCAAATTGGATGAAAATTGAATTAATATTATTTGGGGTTGAGATTGTTATTGTGACACTAAGTTAAACGAAATAATGTAAGGGGTTTTCGTATAGTGGGACCCATAGGAACGAACCATGATCTTAAACCTATGAGTGTAGCCTTTGAATCGAAAAATCAATGGAAAACAGAGTAGTTGGGGATTGGTTAAAGCTCGCAGGTGCAGAGAATAAGGTTGGGGTTCCTGGAACTGTAGGAACCGCCTAGCGGCACATTGGTTACCGCCAGGCGCCATATCAGAGCTGTGAGGGGTGCTCTGGTTCACGAAAAATGCTATTTTTCGTACTTTTCGCGCAACAGGGACCGCCCGGCGGTAGTACAGTCCCGCTAGGCGTCACCTTCCACTTTTGGGCGCTAGGCGCCACCACTTTTTTTTGGTTTGCTGGTGTTCGTAAAATTGCATTTCCCAGTTCGTTAACCGTCCGATTTAGGTGAAATTTTGACAGGTGGTCCATAACATGTGGTTCTTCATTTTGAACGGTGGAGATTTAATTTGGAGGTCTGTAGCTACAGATATACATTACTTAATATTGCTGATTTTGGAGTTTGTAAAATACATGAATAAGCTCTTGATAAGTTCAAGTAACTTCTAATGAAGCATGATTGAGTTATGTGGTAAGTCTCTATCAATTTGAATGTTCCTTTGGGTTAGTCACATGTGGAGAATTGGTTTGGTGAAGGCATGGGTGTCAATATTAAATTGCATTGGTGCATAAGATCATGTGCTTAAAATTGTTAGAGTGCTGCTCCTTATATTTTGTTTGAGCATGCTTGGGATGGTCTATATGACTAGGGGATTGAATGCACATGTGAGGTGCTATAAGGCCTGGAACATTATAGAATGCAATGCCTTTCATTAGGGGTACTCTAGACTAAGGCGCTTAGCGCTTGGCGGTACGTGTCCCCCGCCAAGCGATCTGGAAGCGGCAGCACCTGGCGGTACGTGTCCCCCGCCAGACGATTTTACTACAGTAGTATTGGTGTTCTTGATTCTATAGGCGTGATCTACAAAGCTTATGGTGATGCTTCAAAGGTGGATTGCTAGTGTTCCTTGAGTTGTGGCTCGGAACATATCCCTTGAGTTGTAGCTCAGAATAGGGGTTAAAGCACGTGGTATTTCTTGAGTTGTGGCTCAGAATAGCATCTCTTAAGTTGTGGCTCGGGATGGCGGATGAACACGAGAAACTCTTGAGTTGTGGCTCGGGTTGGCGAGTGTTGCCAGTGTGAGTGTGCTGGTTGTGGCTAGTACGGATGAGTCCAGATAGATTGCCCTCCTCAGTAGTTGACTAACGAGTTTGGTAGTCTTGGGACGTTGCGAACTATGTTTGTATTTGGGAACTCCACCTGGCGTTACGGTGTATGATCCGTAACATGGTTTCCCGCACGTGCTTTATCGGTTGTGGCCGATAGGTATGGCAGCAAGTCACCTAGAAGTAATCACTAGAAGATGTAGAACACGAATAACCTGGTTGTGGCCAGGTGGTATGAATCAAAGGAAAGGAAATCATTTGGAATGATTGTGTTGTTTATATTGATATGTTGTATATGGGTATATATAATTGTATATGTTTTATCTGTTAAGCTCACCCTATCTGCTTGTGTTTGGCGATGATCGTATACGCGGTATACGTGAGCAGATGGTGTTGCAGATGGGTCTGGTGAGACGTAGAGCCGGAGCGGGGCTAGTCTTTGGGAGTTTCTCTCAGAGTTTTTACATTGTCGTTAAGATTTCAAATAATTTGTAATTATTGGTAATACTGAACTATTTGATAATTATAAGAGTAATTATGTTCTTGGATTTTGAGTTATTATTGAAGTAATAAAAGTTTGAAATTTCCCGCGTTCTTGAGAAATGGATTTATAATTAATGAGATTTTATTTTCTTATTTTATTTTATTATTTAAACTCGTAATATCCGGCAGGGATGTTACAGTTAATGGCATAGTGATGTAACTTGATCATGAGTTTGGTTTATGTTTGTTACTCAAATTTTCCCATATCATGCATTTATGTGTTTTGGAAATTTTTTGTTAATGGGTGGCAAACTTTGTTTTGTGTTTGTGTTTGTCTATTGGTGATTGTTGGTAATGGTTTACCTCATTTGAAATTTATTGCATATATGATAAGAACACATGGTGCTCATTCGGTTCAAGGAAAAAGCTCTACACAAGGTGCAAGAAGAAGACCTATTGTGTCTGCTCACAGAAGAACTCGTCAAGGTGATGTTGTGAAAGTTGATCCTTATGTTGTTGCACTAGGGACGGATGTTGTTGATGAGCAACACCATGTTGAGGAAGTGCGAGAGGAAAATAACACTAGCAAACCCAAGTTGAAAAGCAATACCTCACACTCACTCAAATAACCCATCACGTGTAAAAATACCTCATATGTTGTAAAAGTTCTAGTGTAATCACCATCAGCCACATTTCAGTCACGAGGAGAAACATGATGGAATCTTCCATATCAAATCTTTGATTTACTTCATCTGAGGTCCTAAAGCCTAAAGAATATCCTTCCATCTTTAATACAAAAATTATAGCCACCTAGAAATAACACAAAGTAATCAATACATTTTGTACATAATTTCACTACATAAAACATTTTCAGATTACATAATCCACGTGCATCGGATTATGAAATCTAGTTTAAATTACCGCATGAACTATCCGTATTACAAAATTCGGTGTACACAATTTTGGGGTGCATTAGAATTAAAAATCTGGTATACAACTTTGGATCCGAATCAACGAACCGAATTTTGAAATCCTAGAGATGAAATGTGAACCGAATCATATGCGTGAACATTTTTGTGGGTGTAGTTAACGAATTTCAGAATTTGGTGTACACCTCCAAATCCGAGAAAAACCTACCAGATTTCAAAATCCAATGTTTTACAGAATGAACAGTTGTATATTGGATTCTGAAATCCAGTAAGCAGATCCCAAAAAGTAGTAACCGAATTTTATAATGCGGTGCACTTCAAAACTCAAATTTCAGTATTCTCTAAACTATGTACTCTTAGGGATTACAACGGGTTGAACACGAATAATATCTACCTACAACAAAAAAATCACTCATTTACCCACAGGGTACTTATTTAAAGAATATCCACAGATCTTTTAAAACTCGCAAGTATCTGCATATATCCACAAATAGTTTAAAAAAAGACATTTTATGATTTTTTAAAATAAAATGTAAATAAAATTACAAAAGAAATATAATATAAAATAAAATTTAAATTTAATTTAAATTTAATTTAATCCAATAAAATATAAATTGAATTTTAATTTTTATTAAATTTAACTTAATAAAACATAAATAAAAGTTTAATTTTAATTTTTTTTGCAAATAATGATACTGACGGGTACCGATAATATTATACCTGCACCCTATCCTTTTATAAATGAATATTAAAATATCCGTTACTCGTTATATTATTGTAGTGGTTGTGACACCGGAAGTTCTACTGAATATCATGACTTATTTGCACATAACTTCTGGTTATTAGTCATGACATGATAATGTATCCGATCTTTAATTTTTAAAATGTTTTCTTGTGTTTCCATTTTATAAAAAGACTTAGCATTCTTAATTTTCACTCATTTTTTTTCCCCTGTGTATTATAATATTTACGACTGCAAGCTTTATAAACTTTGTTAGCTTGTGTTTATTCCTTGTTAGTTTTGTGTATTTTAAAGGTACTTTCAATCAAGTATATTGACAGACAATTGTAGTATAACCTATATATTTCAATATAGATAAAACCGTTTACTAAAGATACAATGGCCTCAATTCATTCTTTTTGGCTCTGGAATTAACATTTTGTTAAATTTGAAAAACAATGTTTTTTAGTGGGCAATACTATGTTTTTAACATCGTGATGACAATAATGTTTGTAGAAGTTTTATACTTGATATGCATTTCAAGAATGAAATGTATGTAACCAACAAAATTTAGTTGAAAGCTTATAAACTAGAAACTTAAATAATAAAAGAAGCATTGTAATTAACTTAGTCTAACACCTCTGCTCTTTTATGCTGTTACATTATTCTGTTATTAATTTATTTGCTGTATAATACATTGAATGTGAACTGTGCATCACTATGCTGTAGTTGTGTTGCTAATTACGACTCTATTATTTATTGTGATGTTTGTCCTGCTTGTGTAGTTCCATTTGAGACCATTCATAAGCTGACATCTCATAAATTCCAAACGCAGTTTAGACTATAATTTGTATATTTTCCCATTCAATAATTTGGAGATTCGAATGCAATGTGCAGAACCCGCATACTGAACTGTAAATAAATCACCTTCGATGTCACATTGCATGGAAACAACAACAACACTGATGATGACTCGCTTAGTGTTCAGAACAACACCATTAACCGCACGTCGCAAACGTGCTTATTCCACATGGCAAACCAATACTGCGAACCTTACGAGCATGTTCGGCAAATACGTGGACAAAACCAGCGTCTCTAGCTGGAACACCGTCATCGCTGACCTCGCTCGAAGCGGCGATTTCATGGAAGCTCTCAGCGCGTTTTCCTCCATGCGCAAGCTCTCTCTACATCCCAACCGCTCCTCCTTCCCCTGCGCCATCAAGGCCTGTGCCGCGCTCTCCGACCTCCGCGCTGGCACGCAGACCCACCAGCAGGCGTTCGCATTTGGTTTCGGCCATGACCTCTTCGTCTCCGCCGCGCTCGTCGATATGTACTCCAAATGCGGCTTCCCTGACCTCGCGCGCCACCTTTTCGACGAAATTCCCAGCCGAAACACCGTTTCGTGGACGTCCATGATTGCAGGCTACATCCGAAACGACCGTGCCCAGGAAGCCGTTTGGCTCTTTAAGGATCTGTTGGCTGAAGAGAGTGGGAGTGTGGAATCTGAGGATGAGGCTTTCGTGGATTCCATGCTTGTGGGGTGTGTTCTTTCGGCGTGTTCGCGGGTGGGGTGGAGGAGTGCGACTGAAGGGGTTCATGGATTGGTGGTCAAGAGGGGGTTTGAGGGGTGTGTGGGTGTTGGGAATACTTTGATGGATGCTTATGCCAAGTGTGGAGAGATGGGGGTGGCGAGGAAAGTGTTTGATGGAATGCATGAGAGTGATGTCTGCTCTTGGAACTCTATAATTTCTCAGTATGCGCAGAATGGGTTGTCAGATGAGGCTTTCTGTGTTTTTGCTGACATGGTGAAGAGTGAGAAGGTTAAATATAACGAGGTAACATTGTCTGCGGTGTTGTTGGCCTGCGCGAATTCAGGAGCTTTGCAGCTGGGAAAGTGCATACATGACCAGGTATGTTATTTAATGCATCGGTTCATCTGGTCTGTAGACACCGATTTACGTTTTGGTGGTTATTGAAAAACTCTATATTTTGGTTCCTACCTGATGAAATTGTTTATGCATTGGTCCTAACTGCTTGTTGAAGTTATCATGATGTTCGATGTTTTCTGAGTTTGCAATCATTTTATGACGAAATTATGTCGAAATTAGAGTTTGTAACTATTGTAACTGGCAAAGGACAGGGGCGGCAAATTTGTTGTAACTTTTTTTTTGGCTTAAATTCACTCTTGGTCTCCATAGTTTTATGAATGTGAAATTTTAGTTCTTATAAAAGTTTAATTTCACGTTCGATCTTTCAGTTTTTAAAATTGAACAATTTTTGACTATGATGAGTAAGAGTGGATTTATGCCTTTTTGTATAAACCAAAATTATGAGTTTTTCTTCATTTAATAAGGACCAAAATTGAAACATGGCGTAAACTGTCCAAGTTTAGGTTCCTAATTTTAGTTTAACTTTGTTCCAATTTTTCGTCCTAATATTGTATTTATGTATGGAATAATTAGCGAGTGCCTAGATTTTTGTTAGTCTCACTAGCTCGTTTTCTTGTACTATAGGTTATAAAGATGGATTTGGAGAATAGTGTGGTTGTAGGTACATCTATAGTGGATATGTACTGCAAATGTGGGAGAGTTGAGATGGCTAGGAAGGCATTTGATCGCATGAAAATGAAGAATGTCAAGTCATGGACTGCTATGGTTGCTGGTTATGGAATGCATGGCCGTGCAAAAGAGGCTATGGAAGTCTTCTATCAGATGATAAGGTCTGGAGACAAGCCGAATTACATTACTTTTGTGTCAGTTTTAGCTGCATGCAGCCATGCTGGTTTGTTGAAAGAAGGCCGACATTGGTTTAATAGAATGAAAAGTGAATTTAATGTTGAACCTGGGATTGAGCATTATTCGTGCATGGTTGATCTTCTTGGGCGTGCTGGCTATCTTAATGAGGCTTATCGTTTGATCATGGAAATGAAGGTGAAACCTGATTTTATAATCTGGGGTTCCCTTCTTGGGGCTTGTAGGATTCATAAGAATGTAGAACTTGGGGAGATCTCTGCTAGAAAACTATTTCAGTTAGATCCGAGTAGTTGTGGGTACTATGTTCTACTCTCCAATATTTATGCTGATGCTGGGAGGTGGGATGAAGTTGAGAGGATGAGGATATTGATGAAGAGTCGTGGATTGCTTAAAACCCCTGGATTTAGTATAGTAGAGCTCAAAGGTAGGATACATGTATTCTTAGTTGGAGACAAAGAACATCCTCAACATGAGAAGATTTATGAGTACCTAGACAAGTTAAATGTCAAGCTGCAAGCACTTGGTTATATCCCAAATTTGACCTCAGTGCTTCATGATGTTGATGAGGAAGAGAAAGGAATGGTTCTAAGAGTTCATAGTGAGAAACTAGCTGTTTGCTTTGGACTCATGAATTCAGTTCCTGGGTCAGTGATCCATATCATAAAAAATCTTAGAATTTGTGGTGACTGCCACATTGCAATTAAATTTATTTCCAAAGCAGTAAATCGAGAAATTGTTGTCAGAGATTCTAAGCGTTTTCATCATTTTAAGGATGGTATGTGTTCATGTGGGGACTACTGGTGATAGCAATTGAAATAAAGGTAGCCAAAATCTATGGTGTAGGTTGTGCATTATTTATTCATCTTACTAGCCAGACATGGAGCTATGAAAGTACACATCTATCTTGAATACACTGTTTAATTTTATTTTGGAGTGAACAGCGGATCAATTAGATCCAGTTATTAGGACAATGGAAAAAAAAAAAGGCACTGGTCTTAGTGACTAATTCTCAGTTTGAATGTACAATGTTATAGTACACATGAGATTACCGTACAACCAACTGCAAATAACATATGATAAGTGTTTTTTACTACATGCCTCAAGACATGTAAAGTTGCATCTATAGTAGCATCGGCACAAGTGCTCCCTTAGTTACTAAAGGACAAAGTATATCATAACAATGTTCTGCAAGAATTATTTCTGAGTGTCGATTGCTTGCATAGAATACTAGATTTTGAAGAGCTTGCTTCCTGCTCTTGAAATCTGTGGTTGATCACATTCCGAATCAGCATTGGAGTGGGTTAAAGAAATCTGGAGGGCCCTGTTCTCAGTCTTCAAAGTTTCCACCTTTAGTCGAAGCCTCCTGATGGTTTCTCTCTTTTCATCATTTCTTTGGGCCAGCTCTACCAACTGGTGCAGATTGTCCTGTATAAGTTTTGTTTGATACATTAGTGTCGACCACAACTTGTCACATTTGAAATGGATCATTGGAGGATCTTCAGTTCTCTGATTTAATTCCGAATCGTCAATCTTCTTAAAAGCATCTTCAGTGGTTGAAAATTTTGTCATTCTGTCCTCCATTTGAATATCTCTACGTTCTAGTTTTAATTTCGTGCTGCATGTGCCTGCTGATAACAATTCATGGCATTCATCTCCTTGTTCGTTGAAAAGATCAAAACCAAGGATACTACGGTCAAATTTGATATTGGAGTGCTCCAAGGAACATTCATCTCCTTGGTTATTTGAGAGATCAAAACCAAGGTTCCTACGATCAAATTTGATACTGGAATGCTCCAACGAATATTTTGGTTGGTGGTTCCTGTCGTCCTTGAGATTTTTATCTTTCAATTTACCTGTTGCTCTATTATTGCAGATAGAACAAATGGTTTTTGATGTATCAGAAGATGATAAAGATCCAGATTGGAAGGTACCCTGAGAGGTTTTTAACTTCAGTTGGTTATATGCTATGGCTAACACACGGTAAGATTGGCCAAAATCTTCGAGCATCTCTATGAGATCTTCTCTCCATTCGCAATGCATGAGTTCTTTTGGAGAATTGTCACCATCTAAAATAGTCTTCATAGCATCCAATTTCTCATCCAAGTCTAAAAATTATTAAAATTCAGGTGTTTGTGAGTGTAATCTGGACCATAACTAGGTTAAGACCTTATGAATATTCCAATAATGTTTGTTTGACTTTGAGAAACTCCTACAAGCAATAAATAAGCCAGACGTCCCAGATTTTAAACCTGGAATTTTGGTTAAGAGGGATGTCCCTGTGAAGAAGGATAACGGATTTTGAGAGCTAAAAATGCCTAATTAGCAATTAGGAAACCTAATCAATATATAATAGAACTTGAATGTATTATTGCAAAAAAAGTTTCATTTATTTCTTTCCTCTCTACCACTGGCTATAATACTGCTCAAGTGTTATATCTCATTCAACACATTTTTTATGTACATTACTGCTTGATAAATAATGTGCAACATATATTTCAGGTGCTCTTATTGAACCTTTGATGACATTTTCTGAGTGGACAATTTTTAATGTAGTATGTGAAATCGACTTCAAACATGCCTTTTTTCTAGCCTTTGTTCATATCACACCCTCCCTCTTTCAGTTGTCAACTTCATTTTCTACAACTTTATAATATGCTTTCGATGCACATAGTGGAGTCAAAGAAAGCTAACAAGTTATTAAATTATGGAAATACTAGTTGCACATATATTTAGACTGCAAAATAGAACTTTTACACCTCAACAAACATGCATGTGTATGTGTAACTGTATGAGTATGAGTGACTAAGAAAGATAGAGAAAACCTGATATGGTTGTTTGAAGCCATTGAGACTGGTAGATAGGAGCAGAACTCCATAATTCAGGATCGTTATTCTCCATGATCAAATGTGTCTTCTTCAACTCAGAGCAAGATAATTTATTAGAGGAGAAACGGTGACAACAGGGTAAAGTGTAAGGAAACAAGTAAAGTAAAGAATTTGAAAAGGAAGATTTAGGCCATGGACTTTGTCTATTGCAGCTGACCAACGTTAAGCAGATTCTTTGACAAATTAGAATGCATCAGTGGCAGAGTTCTATAGTTTCCAATTTCCTATTCTAACTCAAAAAATTTTGGTTGACTTTTTATAAACCATTCGAATAATATTCATTTATTTAAAGTGCACGTTATTTTGTAATGACTATAATATTCACAGTTCAGCTGTGTTAGTTTGCAGCATAATAAAAAATGGAGTAATCTTTGGTCACAATTAATCGTACCTATTATTTAAAGAGAAATGATAGTAATTTATTTCAAGTTCTTTTAATAAAATAATAGACTTTGTGATAACTGTGTGAAATACAATAACATGCAATCCAAAATAATTATTTTAAAAATCATATAATATATTGAAATATTTATAAAATATTTATAGTCAAAATTAACTTTGTATATTTAATAAAAACTTTAATCATTTATCATGTTAAATTATTTAATAAATTAGTGTGATATTTTTACTATATAAATGTGTTGTAAAAACTAAAGTTTTAATTGTTATTGTAAACGAGTGAAAGTTGTGACAGTTAGTGGCGGATCTTGACGAAAAATATTGGGGGAGTCAAAATAATACATCAAATATTTATATATTTAATTATTATCACTAATAAAATAAAAATAAATACATAATTTAGTATAACAATAACTAAAAAAGAAATCACACATATCTAAAAAATTGTCAAAAGAAAATTCAATAGTAATCAAACCACACTTAAAATCCAATTATAAAAAACATAAAGTACAATTTTTTTTTCTATTTTCATAAAATAAAAAATTAATATACAAGAGGCTGATTAAATAAATGATTAAACTAATATTTTACTATCAAGTAAGACAAGAGAGAATGACCTTCTGTTAGTTTTGAAATAGTGAGTTTAGCCAAGAAGGGGGGGGGGGTGAATTGGCTTTATAAAACTTTTTCAGAAGCTTAAACCTCTTTTCAATTGAATCTAATGGACTGGAAAGTTTGGATGTAAATGCAGCAGACTAGTACACTTTCAGTCGATTAAAATATAAAACAACAGACTAAATTGTTCTTGATGCTATGAAACAGTCGATTAAAAATGCAATTCAATCGGCTAAATTATTGGAGAATTATGCAGAATGCGGAATTTGCGAATTCAACTCAAACAGCAATCCTTTACATACAAGACATGTCCCAATTAGTATTTATAACAAGTATAAAGTCTCATATTACACAAGAACGCATTAAATCACACCAAAGATCAGATTGCTTGGTTTTCTTGAGTTTTTAAAGAGTTTCAAAGAGATAGAGATGAGGGAAAAAAGATTGCACAGCTGTTTTTATACTGGTTCACTCAATCACAAAGCTACATCCAGTTTACCAGGACAACCTGAGCCCGGTTTCCACTATATTCAAAAGTTTTACAAATCACAAACCAAGATTTCACTTTTGAACACAAAACACACAAGATTTTTGACTCACACAAAAATCTAGAACCACAACCTACAAGAATCACACTTGCAGACCTGAAATCACATCAGGCAAACCATCCAGAGGCACAAGAACAACCAAACCTGATGGTGGCTGTCCCTAGCACACCATACATGTGTTCTTCAAGCTACTCACAAGCCAAAATGCCTCCAAAATCAACCAAGATCTTCAAACCACGAGTTCCAGCTGTGTATTGTAGAGAGAGAACGCTTCCCAGAGATGAATGACACGATTTGGTTTAGAAAAACTCAGATTCGCACCTCTGCTCGCGAAAACACAGCTTATATTATTTTGGTTTAAGTGAAATCAGTCGATTGAATTTTCCGTACAGTCAGCTGATTTCACCTAACTTAAGTGAAATCAGTCGATTGAAAAATAATTCAACTGACTAAATGCATTCATACCAGAAACTATATACAACAAACCTTTTAACCTGTTAAAACCCATTTTAACAGATTAAAAGAGACACACTAAGGCACACAAGACATCTAACCTATGTCATATAGCCTACCAACATTGTATAACACTAAACCATTACATTTAACATGTTATTTTCAGATTTAACACACTAAAACTAAATCTTCAAGTGGATCTTCATCAATCTTCATCAAACTTTATCAAACACTTAAGATCTTCATGCACATGGCTTTATCAATTCTTTGCTTCAAGCTTGCTTGTGCCAACACCTTCTTCTTTATTTCTTCAAGAATGGAAGAAAACCGCTGAAAGATGAGAGCAAAAATAATAGATCTTTTTCTCTTTAGAAACAAAAGAAGATAGGTGAGATCAATTTGTGAGAAACTAAGATATATAATGGAACTACAATTAAAATGCGGTTATAAAAAAAACACAGTATAATATTTTTTTCTTCTATGTTCATAAAATAAAAAATTAATATAAAACAGGCTCATTAAATAAATTATTAAACTAATATTTCACTATCAATTGAGACCAAAAAATTACCTTCTTTTTTCTTCCCTCGAGTATGGAAGAGAACAGGGGAGAAATAAGAGCAAAAATGATAGATCTTTTTCTCTTCAAAAACAAAAGAAAACAACTGAGAATGAGATATGAGAACAATTTGTGAGAAACTCAAGACATATAATGGAACCACAATTAAGATTCGGTTATAAAAAACACACAGTACAATATTTGTTTCTTCTATATTCATGAAATAAACAATTAATATAAAATAGGATCATTAAATAAATTATTTAACTAATATTTCACTTTCAATTGAGACCAAAGAATTACCTTATTCTTTTCTCCCATGAGAATGGAAGAGGACATAGGAGAAATAAGAGCAAAAATAATATATCTTTTTCTTTTCAAAAACAAGAAAAATCAGGTGAGAATGAAATATGAGAACAATTTGTGAGAAACTCAAACCATAATAAATAAAAAAATAAAAAAATATCTTGATAAATCTTTTTATTCTTTATTTTTATTATGTTTAATTTTATATTTTATTATTTATTAACATTAATTATTATGTTTATAAAAGAAATAAAATATTTGATTTAATTATAATATATTTTTTAATATCTATAATATAAAAAAAATTAAAATTTTGGGGGGGCCATGGCCCCTCCCTACCCTAACAATGCTCCGCCACTGACAGTCGTTTTGTTTTGACCATCATTGTTGCAGTGATTTTAATTTGGTATTTACAACAATGATTCGACCATTGTGGTCATCTCAAACCCTTTCTTTAACTATAAATAGATGTCTTACGCTTCCTCCAAACACACACCTTTAGGCTCATAATTCTTCTCCTCTCTTTTTTCAATTCTCCCACTCTTTTTTATTATATGTTCTCTTTATTTGAGATCTTGAGTTTATTGATACTGTGTAAATAATTTATCTTGTTAGATTATGATTAGAGATGGCAAATAAATTCGTCCCCATGGGTATTGCCCGAACTCGTCCCCGTTTTGACAGAAAATCCCCGCATTGATTGGGTATGGGCATGGATATGGGAAATCCCCGACTTTTTCAATTAGGTATAGGGATGGAGATGGGCATGGGGATGTACATATCCCCGCCATAATACATGTCCCCGCCATATCTCCATCCTCGTTTAAATTATTAAAATATTCACAATTAATTAAGTAACCCTGTATTATATATATATATATATATATATATGTACTTTATATCTTTTATTTCTTCTAATTATTTGGTTTGTCATGAACCTCATTCACATCTCCAATATATTTTTTATCTTATCATAACCTTTATGTAATTATGTAAAAATGATGTATCTCAATTAAAACAATTTTATGTCTAACATTTGAATATTTATATTATTTTTTAATATTTTTATTTATTGTATATTTTCCTTTAATGTTTAATACTCTCAATTTAACTATTTAATAGCATAAACATTTCATTTACTAGGTAATATAAAAGAAATTTTTTTACTTATTGTTATTAATTTTTGTTTCATTTGAAGAACTTTTTTGTTTCGCTACAACAATTTTTGTTATTTCTTAACCATTGTATATGTTGATATTTGAAAAGTTTTCTTAGATCTCTAAGATATTTTTCATCTTATCATACTCTTAATTATACATTTGTTTTCCTTTGTGCGATTCCTTTCAATAGTCTCCAAATTATTTATAAGACACACATTTGTTAATCTTTTAATACTTTATTTTTTTTTTATTTTCGTCATGTAGAATACTATTTCGATAAATTTTATCTAATTATTTTTTATTTTCTAACTCATTACAATCATACTTTAATTTTTTCACTATAATTGTATATATTAATTTTTATTTACTACAATATAAAAATTTAATGTAATTGCCATGAATATTTTTTTATCACCATTCAACATATACTGCGTTCAAATAATACAAGATATATGTTAAAATTTTATTATTATATTTATTATTTGTTCTTTGCGTCATTTTGATCAAGTGATGTATTATAACTTTTATTAGTGTATAAAAATAGATTCATTATAATTTAAAAAATTGAAGTAAACAAACATTTAAAATATTTTTTAATTTGAATATTTTTTTTCTTTTATATTTTTAAAAAATATTTTTAAATTTTATTAACTAGGTTTCACTAATGTTTGCAAATTTAATAAATGTTTTGGTTCTCATGAAATTTTATTTGGTATTTTAATCTAAAATGTAAACAATTATAATTTATTTCAAAGTATTTGATATCGAAGAAACAACCATCCTCATAATATTGAATATTTGATAATTTTATGTTTTCTTTACCGTAATTTTTTATTATTTTATAAAAATTAATTAAAATTAGTATAAAGTAGTAAGAAAATGGGTAGGGGTATGGCTACGAGATTATACCCATTACCTAGTGGGGATGGGGATGAGACAAAAATTTGATACCCGTTGAGTTTGGGTACGAGGATGTGGATGAATTTTTTTTACGGGGATGGGTATGGGATAGTGAAACCCGTCCCCGTCCCGCCCTGTTGTCATCCCTAATTATGATATTCTCGGAATATCCAAGATGTTTCTGTTGTACCTTGGGGGATTTGCGCATACATATTTTGATAAATCCTTAAGGGCAATGACCATTCTTGTCTCATAAATCCTTCTAATTTATGTTTTATGCAGAATATACAACAATCTTAAGGATCTAATTTGTGCACAGTGCAACTACAAGGAGTGCATGCTGCAAAAATAATCATGACGAGAGTGCATTAGGGACAAAATCACGTAAATGGGGAAGACCAAAGTGGAAAAAGAAAAAAGGGCCGAATCTAAAATATGAGAGACTGCTGCAATAAAAGAATGAAGTCCAAAGGCGTGGAGTTTTGACAATAGAAGGAAATGCCTCTGCTCATCTAAATTATAAATCTTCACTCCCTTCATAAAATGGACTCTTTTCACCTTGTGTTTTCTCCATTCTATGTCTCCTTGTGGCACATTTTAACCTTCATTTTTTTATTCCGAGTAGCGCTAAAGGAAAGATGCCCGGATGGAATACTGATCAAGAAAAATTGAGAAGAAAAAAATTGTTTGCATCGTTTATAACACGATTTGAAACTAGAAGCGATTCGTCGATGGTAAACTTTTGGGAGGCGCCGACAGCCGTGACCTTGTTGGAGATTGTGTGAAATGGTGTGGAAGCACAAGATGGCTACGACGGTTGGCGCGGTGTTCCCCTTCGAAGGGGACCCACTCAGTCCAACGAGGGTTTGGCAACGACAATGGCTCTAGTTGTAATGGCCCCAGTATCACTAAAGTGATTGTGGTGCGAACGACAACGGTTGTCGGTAGAGGTGCATTGTGGTGGTCATCATGTTGTTTGTTCCTACAAGAAAGAAGAGAAGGAATGATGTGAACCCACAGCTCGAGCACAACGATGGGTCACATGTGGTGAACACAAGCCTCCTCAGCTATGCTAGAGGGACTGCATGTATTTTCATGACACCATTGTTGTGGAAACGTTCATAGTTTTTAGCGATAAGAAGGTGATGTTCTTCTCGCAACTGACTTTCTTGTTTCAATGACAGAGAAAAGGAGAGGAGAATATTTCTCATGGAATTGAAGAAAGAAGAATAAAACATTTAGGGCTTCTTTTATTTTATTCCTGTTAGCACAAATAGCATTGTTGCTTTGGTGCTTAAAGATTTGACGAAGATTAGATGAAGCTTTGATGAAGATACGGGAAGCCATTGTCTTGGAACCATGCTTACATTGATGAAGATATGAAGATTTGATGTTACTTATGTTGATCAAGCCTTGTATGTGTGCCCTCTATCTAGTTTCATCATGGGGAAAAAAGCTTGAAGATTGTAATTCATTTTGTAGACCATTTTGCATTAATTAGATGTATAGGGTCTTTGTTGTGTCCTTTTTAATCTGTTGAAATGTTTTTCAACCAATTAAAAGATGTCTTTTAATATGTTGAATGGACTTTAATGTTAGCTGTTGGTTGAGGTCGTACCCGACCAAATAGAACATGTAAATGCACAGGAATTAACCCAAGATCGTCTCCCAATGACCATTGTTTTCATTCAAAGGTTCTAGATTCAACAAGATGGTTTGGCAGATTCAGTTTTAAACACAAAATTGACAAAATTTAATTGCAAAACTTAATTAAACAAAATTCAAAACGTATTGATTCCTTGATTTAACTGAAATTTCACCAATCACAGATTCCACAATTAATTGTTCTATCCAATTTGTTCCCATGAAACCCGAAATTAAGCGATAATTAACACGAGTTACATATGCCATTAAGTCAAGCATACTTCAAGCAATTGACACCTACAAATTAAGCATACTATGAACGACCCACACTCATTAAGCATGATTATAAGTCGCTTTAGGTGGACAAACATGAAATTAAGATTAAGCATCCATCAATTTCGTATTTTACCTTGAAAACACAACTTGAAGAAGGGCAAACCATAACAAAAATTCAAAACGAACAACAACCTCATGGTTTCATTTCAATTTCGTCAAGGAATCAATACCAAAAGTTTAGCTAGACATAGCATTCAAAAAAATAATTTAAAGAGAAACGAAATTGCATTAAAAAAGTAGAAAAAAAGTGAACAAACACAAATTTTTATTGAAGGGGACAAAAACCCTAAGTTGGGTGGTGCTTCAATGGTCTCAAATCACCAAAAATGAAAAAACCCTAAGTGGTGTTGTCCTTAGAATGTTAAAACTGAATTGAGAAGAAAAGAGTGCGCTGCTACTCTAAGGAAACCCTAAAAAAACATGGTCACATCACCACAGTTGCTTGTAATTACAAAACTGTCATTATGCCACTTAGAATTACAAAAATGCCACTATGGGCTAAAAAATGGTGACCTAGTGACGTAGACAAACTAAATGACATGACACAGACGTGACAATGATGTGGAAACACTATCTTCATCTTAAGATTAATGTCCAAGCTCCAAAATTTTGCTCCACAAAATACCTAAAAACAATTAGAAACAAAAATTAGACCAATTAATGCCAAATTACTCAAAATTCGGAATAATGGCCCAATGAAGCCCAATTGAGGAAAATGCACTAACAAAAGACAATTAAGCACTAAACAACCCTCAAGATGGGCACAAAAAGGCAATGAAATAAGGGCAAATAATGACTCATCAGTTGCAGTAGTTCTAACCAATGCTTATTGAATTAGTTGATTTATTTTTTAATCGACTGATTTCACTTAAGTGAAATAAACTGATTGATTTGAAAATCAACCTGTTGAATTTTGTAACAATTTGACTATTAAAGTTGTATTTTTCGAAAGAGAGGTACGAAGGACATTTTTTAGCGCGAAACCATTTTGGAAACTTGGGAAATCTCTCTCTTTCATGGTCATACAATTGTAGCTTGTGAAGATTGATCTTGGATCAATTCTTGGAGCTTTTTTGCTTGGTGTTTGAAGCTTGAAGAAGGTAGTTGTGGTAGGTAGGGTTGTACTACCGCTGAGGTTTGATCTTTCTCAAGCTTTGTGTGGGTGCCTGGTGGTTTTCTAGGCTTACAAGGGGTGTCTTGCTATGCTGGTGTGATTCTTGTGTGATCTAAGAGTCTTGTGTGCGTTTTTTCATATTTTGAAAGTGTAAGGGTGTAAACTTTGTAAATCTTTTGAAATAGTACAAAGTCAGACTCGGATTGCCTTGACAAACTAGATGTAGCTCAAGTTTGAGAGAACCAGTATAAAAATCTTGTGCATCACCCTTTTCTCTAACCATTCTCTCTTGCATAATCATTTAAAGTTTAAAGAATTGGATCTAAACCATCTTTTTAACATTCTTGAGTGTTTTGGCATTATCTGTAGCATTGATCATGTTTGTATAACTCATGGGAACCTGTCTTGACTGATCTTGTACATTGATCTTGCTTTAAATCATGAATCTGCATTTATGCATTTTTCCTAGTATTTTAGTCGAATGTTTTTCTGATTCAACCGATTGATTATATTAGTACTGCATTTGTGTAACAAAATCGATCGACTAACTCTGTTTTTGATCGGTTGAATGTGTACAGTCCAAAGGTGTTTGCATCCTTACTTGCTGGTTGGGTTGATTCAATTAAAGATAGTTTTTAGCCTTTAAAGATTGCTTAAATTTTTAACTAGCCAATTCAACCCCCTTTTCTTGGCATTTCAACCATTTCAAGACTTATAATTCCTATTTTGGAATAATAAGATGAAGTTGGGCTCTTGTGGATCTTACTTCGTCCACCCCTCTATTTAATTTCAACTCCTCCTCTTTATGAGGAAAAAAACACATGGAAGAATGGAAAATAGAGTGGGAATAGATCGAGAGCTTGTCTTGAAGGATGAAGCTAACATGGTGAATGATGCAGCGAACCATTATAAGGTACTTGAGTAGTTTCGTGTACTCCCTATATTCCGATCATATGAGCATGGCCACGTATTTGTCCATTTACCAATCTTAAATATTTAACATTGTGGAGATGAGAGTAATATTACTCATTCAATTGGAGGAAAATTTTAAAAATTTATCATTTGAGAAAATATAATCCCATTTTTAAAAGAAAATAAATTATTGTGATGACTTTTCACCTAATGATATTTATAGAGAATATATCATTATATATTTATATGTGGATGACATGCTAATCATGGATATATGCAATGAGATAATACCTAGAACAAGTTGCTTCTAGGATTTAACATTAAAATATAAGTTCTACGTGAAGCCAATGTGATTTTAAAAGTTAAAATCATAAGGAAGGGAGTATCCTAAAACAATATATGAGAATACTTACGAGTGAATATCTATTATCATTCCATTTTTCATTATTTTTCCTTTCTAAAAGTTTAGTTTTAGTTTAAATAAGTATTTGTATGTTTTTAATTAACTAGTTTTTATTACTTGCTTAGGAAAATTTAGTTTTCAATAAAATGTGGTAAATATGTTGGTTTTAATAGTATTTTGTTGCATTTTAGTTCTCTTCTTTTTAAGACTTCTTTTTTAGAATAAATTAGTTTTTAGGAGGCCCTTTCTTTTTGTTGTTCTTAGGTTTCAAACCCTTGACTCTATTTTTTTTCTTCTTTGCAGAACAGTCCCTACTTGAACCAGCCTCTCACTAATCAAAACAGATAGCTCAACCCAACAACAAACAAGCAAAACACACAACTCAATTAAGCATCCCTGCACTACACGAGCCAAATGGAAGATTATACGCGAATATGATACATGAGATCCTGGTCCGAGAGAATGGAGCCAACACTAATCGTGATGGATGGAGATGATTTGAACATCAAATTGGACTGAAAGCGTGGTTGATTCATGATGAACGAAGAATGAGAAGTCAAGCTGATCAAGGGCAAGGAAAAAGGGTTTTGAGATTGGCGATTTTGGATTCGAGAGCAAGGAGATAAGGTTAGGTTTTTCATGTTCTTTTCAGTTTTTCTTTTGGGGTTCAAAAGGGCAAATTTAGGTTTTTGTGAATGAGATCTAGAGACTGTGCATGAGAAACTTTTGTGGTGAGAGCTAGGGTTCGAGGTCCTTACGCGAGGGAGAGAAAGTGCACTATAAGAGGGTTTTCCATATTTGATGAGCACAAAGTGGCCTTCAGATATTGGATTTTTCCTTAGTATGTGAATAGTTCAATTTGGTTGATCGTGAGCATAAAGTGGTTGGGATTGCTAAGTGAGCTCCCTTTCACCATTTTAATTTTAGCATTTCTCTTGAACTCGTGTAATCCTCTTTCGATTTTGCCATGAAAGAAACCGTTCAAATTTCATTTTTGATTATCAATTTATGTTTCTACTACTTTACTCTTGCTTGAATTTTTATGTTTTAGCCTTAAATTTCTGATGCTTTTAAATTCCTTTAGTGCTTTCTAGTTTTCATTTCAGTTCTTGTTTCCGAGTCATTGATTTGATCTTGGGTAAGATCTACACACATCAATGGTTCCTTTTAGGGACTATGTGACCCCAAAGTGGGCACACATTATCAAGATGTCTTCTTGAGTGTAGAGAAATCCTTGTCCATTCACTACACTGGATTTCAATTTTAAGTTTACTCCATTGTATTAAGATTTTGCACCTATTTTACTTTTCTTGTCTACTTTAAATTCTTGTAGTAAATAGTTTATAGTCATATTTTCTTATTAGTGATTTTGGGAGGAAATTTCATTTTCATGCATAGTTAATTTGTGCATCTACATTAGTCTTATTCCTTTTAAATCAAAAGGTTGTCACTTGGATTTTGAGTGCTACCACTTTTGGTTTTACTAGTCATATTAATATTACAACTCTATTGTATTTCATGTGGTGCATATTCCATTCCGACTGGGCATTCTACGTGCATCTGAAATCCTTCATCACCATCTTACATCCATTCATTCATCTATGTTTTAACCTAATTTAGAGTATCTTTGCATCCACACACGTTCCACCTTTAAAGCTCTGTAGTGAATCAATTCTGATGTGAATTTGGGCTATAATTCTATTGTTGTTATATGTTGATTCACTATTGTCACACACTTGCATCTACATAAGTAACTCATGCCACATTTGCATTGCACAAGGATATGAACCTGTTTGCTTAAGTTATTTTGGAAGTTCAAATCTGTCTAGAGAACTTGAATTACATTTGGTGGTTGTTGATGCTTGAGAATTTAGTCTTCTCATTTGGAATGTATTTTTGTACTCAATCTCTCTTTTATGAATATGCATGACTAATTATTTATTGCCACTGCCACGTATTGACCATTGCTGTCACAGATGGGTTTAATGTTGCAATTTAGTTTCATGCATGCTTTTAGCTAATTCCACATGTGTTTGTCTTACATTTGATAAAAGAAACTTCGAATCTGCATATGCATTTTTCTTGCTATATTTTGGAATCATTTTGAGTAGCATTATGTATGAACATCTCCTGATTCACTGCTATCACAAAGCAAGTTCTGTTGTTGTATTATGCTGAAATCAATATTGTCATACTTCTTGGATTTTTGTTCTGTTTTATTTTATTGTCACCGATTGGTCTTTATTGATTCATCATCATGCTAGGTTCATATAAACCATTTGTGCACCCACGTTCTTTTACTATCACAGATCCAATTAGTGTTGCATTCATGGTGCTCTCATTCACTTTCATACTAGAATGCTTTATATTATTTCAACTTGCATTTTCATAAACTTTTCATGCCTTAAGCATTCATCTAGACACTTCTTCATTCAACATTTTAGTCAATTCACCATCCCTTATTCCATTAGAATTTACCCATGCATTGCATTCATGACATACGTACATTCATGCATTTAGTTTAGTTGTTAATTGAATAAAAATTTAGCACTTTCATTTAGTTTCTTTTCTTTATTTTATTCCTTTTTCCCCCACTTGTTTTCTTTTATTCCATTTTTAGCAAGATTTAATTATACAAGCTATGCTCGATATGGACCATTTCCTTGGATTTGATTTTGAGTGATTTTCCCTATACTTCGTTAGGGGGAATAATTTAGGTTTTGTTTAACTCTAAGCGCGACACTATAAAATTGAGTTAACAATATCCCTTATGATGCTAACTTTGAATTAAAGAAAAATATAGGAGACTTATTTTTCTCAACCTCAGTATGCCTAAATATTTGGGAGCTTACTATTTTAATGCATTTCTAAACCAGATATTGCTTATGCAGTAGGTAGATTGAGAAGATACACTTAATATTCTAATTAGGAATACTGAGACTTATGAGATATTTAAGAGATTTAATGGATTATGCCATTGAATATAGTGGATTTCCCGCTATATTAGAAGTGTACAATGATGCTACCTGGATCTCTAATTCAGACAAGACAAAATTCACTAGTGATTATGTATTCACATTGGGAGTAGTGTGATTACATGGAGATAATCTAGGCAAACATTATTGCTAGATCAGTAATGAAATATGAGTTTATTGCTCTTGAAATGATTGGTAGTAAAGTTGAGTAGTTGACGAACTTCTTAACTAACATTCCACTAGGAATGAAATGTGTTAATACATTGTGATTGTGAATCAACAATAACTATAACTAAAGAGTGGAACTATTTCCATTTACTGTGTGAAGTCAGAATGGATTTAGCAAATCCTCTAACAAAACCCTAAGAAGAAATACGATATTAGAAACATCGAAGGGAATGAGAATTGAGCCACTTGCAAACAAACAAGTGATGATAACCCAACCTTTATGATTAGAGATCCCATGAATAAGGTTCATATGGATAAAACAAGTCACTTGTTGGTTCTGATAACACTAAATTGAGTTAAAATCAATTTTTTCCATTCTTATGATGTGTGTGAAAGTGCTAGAGATTGCACTATTGAGAGGTTAAACTTTGTAATTAAAATTCTATATGGATAAGAATTTTAGGTGAAACAAAGTTTTAATGATTTTCATATCCCTTACGGATGTTGTGTGATTTGTAGCATACACTTGATGAAATAACCTATATGAATGTCGAGTGGGCCTGCTTGTATGAGATCTTGACATGATCTCTAGAGCACTCATGAATATCAGGCACACACATGACCTAACAAGTGCAACACAGTGATAACAACAAGAATTGTGAGGGTGTATTGTGAGATAAACCACTAACTCACACTAATTATTTCATGACCTTCTCACCTTTCTCTATCGTCACCACTTGGCTCTTAATGTAGCAATAAACAAGGAGTGTGTTTAATTGATTAACACGTGCTATAATTGATTATTACATAGAGACGTTCTAACTATTTTTTAAATTTTAGTTAAAATAATCAATTATCACCTTGTAATAATCGATTAAATGCAACAATATTAGTTTTAAATAAATGTTTTAGGAGTAGTATAGGTCTTGGCATGGACACATATTGACTAAGAAGAGTATTTTTCTTTTTTTCTTTTCATAACTCTTCATCAATCTTTGTTTACTTAAGCTTGGGAGGTTATTGTATAATATGCACTAAATCACTCAACAAACGAATGCCATATGCTTGACCACTCGACTACCAAAATGCACCTTGATATTTGACCAAGGCATATCTGTCTACTTATGAGACCGACGACATATTAGATGTACACTAGATCAAATCCCACTTTCTAGCTAATCATAAAACACCTCACTAAAATAGCTAATAACCCTCCATTTGTACAAAATCTAGCCACTAATCAAAGTTATTGAACTGATAATCAATTATTAAGTCACCCATTATAAGTTAGGTCACAAGAGATTTGGACCTATACAAAGCCCATAGGTAAAAAGCTAACCCCATAATAGTATAAATAATGCATAACCTCCATAGGTAAGGGACACATTTTATTGCATACTAATTGTTGGGTTGCATACAACTTAACTTAAGCATTGAAGTGTCTTTTGTAAGATCTCAATCACTCAAATATATTAAGATACACATTAAATGTAAACTTATCAATTCACATAAAGATCCGAATAGAAGATTAGATTAGTCTTAGGTTTTAAAGGTCTTATTTACTCTTATAAAAATACATGGAATAATAAAGTAAAGGTTTAATAGGTTTTTTGGTCACAATATTGGTGAGGTTTATTCAATGTGATCCCTTAATTTTTTTTTTTTGTTTGTTCTCAATTCAATCTCTATTTTATTTAAAAGGAGTCAATGTGGTTCATTCCATTAAATTGGTGTTGACAATGTTTAGAGGTTGATAACATGGCAATGTGAATGACAAAGTGACAATTCTAACCTCATTCATTGTATTGTTTTATTCCCAAGTTTACTTACCAACCAGAAACTCTATATTCCTAGCTAAAATTTTTTTCCTTTTCCCTCCCTTCATTTCCTTACCAGAATACCTAAATCACGGATCTCAAATAATTGTATTTTTTGTCCATGGTTAATGTAGTTCTAATGTCTTGGGTTGTGCCTTATTTTCTTTTTTTGGGTTCTGGGTTTATGGGGTTGGCATTGAGATTTAAGCCTAGTTTGTGAAAGACATTTGGTTTTACAGTAACTTTCTATTGACCCAACTTGGAGACTCTCTTGGCCACAAAAATAATAGTAGGAACAATCATGTTAGCACACACTTGCTTCTTGTTATTCTTGACAAATGTGACGACTTTGCATTAACAAGTAGTTGGGAACAAAAAATCCATGTGATGGGGTGATGAGGCTTAACTTCAACAACTCCTCTTACCTTGGCCTAATTTACAACGCTATGTGATTCTTTCCATTTGCTTTATTATCCTTCTTATGGTTTTGTACCCGTATTATTATTTAATCTCTGACTTGTTATTAAATTATTGCTTTTAAAATTATTGATTATTCTCTTGGTCTTGAAAATGAAATCAAAGTATGACAAAATATGGACAAAAAGTTTACTTTTTCCTTTACTTTCTCTCTCTCGACGAAGAATAAGTTTTCTGTACTAAAGAGGTAAATAAAAGTCATTGAATTGTCTTTTTTGCAAATTTATGTAATATATTTTTTAGATCTATTTTTTAGATTTTTTTTTTTATAAATGTTTTTTGTTTAATTTGGATAAGAATTTTATTGTTTTACTAATTTGCAAGATGTTGTTGAAAAGTCTAATCTCCAATCTCTATAAGTTCACTCTCCTCGACCATTTTTTCAATAACAAATTTTGCAAACTTGAAGTTCCAATTAACCAATTCATAGGCCACATTGAATAAACACATGTTGTGTTAGATAATTCTATAAATAAAAAGTTTACTTGAATATTTACACTGACTTTGGACGATGTTAACACCAATTTAATCATAGAATCACATTAACTTCTTTTAAATAAAATGAAAATTAAATTAAAAATAAAAAACCTAAAATATAGTATTAAATAAACCATAAATATTAAAATAAAGAAGTCTATTAAATCTAAAATACACCATTATATTTTAAATTTATGTATCATATTTTCTTTTTCTAATTGAATGAAAGATTTGAGAACTTTTTCTATCTAAAATGTTAATGAAAATATAAGAATGGAAAGGTTGATGATTCCAAAAGTATGACGAAAGAATATCCCACCACCGTCCCTTTTCGCCCGTCCCTCTTGACTATACATGCAACAACAAATACCATTCATTATTCTTTTAATTACGTGCGCACCACATTCAAATGCCTAATTCAAATGACCATATTCCTATGAAAAATAAAATCTTAGACTATGCTTATGGAAGAGAACCTGGCCATGGTATATTGCTTTCGCACACAAGGTAAGTATATAACTTTGTTTTTATTCAAATTTAAAAATATTAAAATTAAATTTTATCAATGTAATTTAAAATAATCATTAAAATATATAAAGAGATTAAATGATATAGTTATGAATTATAGTAATTATTACACCTTCAATATCTTTCAATTGCATAAATGATATAGTTATGAATTATAGTAATTATTACACCTTCAATATCTTTCAATTGCATAATTTATTGTTGAATTAACAATTCCTATCACCTTCATCATGACTAAAAAGAATTATCAATATAAAATTATTTAATATTCCATCTATACCCATTAAAATTGATATAGTATACAATTATTAAAATACATATAAATATGGACTATTTGATTACATTTTTTAAAAATTAATGTAATATGTAATTACAAAGTATGAAATTATATTATGTAAATATGAACTATTTGATTTTTTTTTTCTAAAAGTAATTTAATATAACTATAAAATAAAAAAATTATATTCTATCAGAAGTTATTTAATTTGTTAGAGTTAGAGTAGCTTCACACGGTAAATATATAATTTTGTTTTGATTAAATTTTAAAATATTTAAATTAAATTTTATAAATGTAAATTTAAAATAATCATTAAGACTTATGGAACTCAAATATATATTAATCTAAATTGTGATTTTAATAATACAATTTATTAAAGTAAATGTATTGAATTATAATATGTAGGGGGAAAAATACATGATTATTCAATCACAAACTATCATATATAATAATATGTTTATACTTATTGAATAATAATATAACAAATACACTGAAAATCAAACTCAATCTAAATACGGATGGACTTATATTCATGTCATTATAAATAAATTGATCTCATTTTATTTTTCAAATCATTTAAATTATTTATATTTTAAAATAACATTATGTAAATATTAAATTATATAAATAGTTCTTTTATTTTTTAAATCTTGTTTTATCTAGTCCTTTATTTTTAAAATAATTAATTTAATCATTTAACATTCCAAATTTGTAATATACAATTACTCTTTTTATACAATGTTTAACATTACTACTATTAAATGATTTGAGTAATTTCATATACACTTTATGAATAACCAAATATTATGATAGATGCAAAATGGTTAATCCAAAATACATTTGGCTCAAAGATTAGCATATCTAAGGTTTCATTTAACATTTTTTGTTTGATAAATCTAAGAACTTAGATAAATTGAAACTTCGTATAATAATGACTCTCATCTCACTTTTTCATTTCGTGAAATTTTATAGAATCGTCAAATCCTAAGAGACAATTAAGAGTTGTGAAAGTACAATCATTACCAATTTTTTTATAGATATGATCACAATTAGATGGATATTTGCAACCTAGAAAGAAAAGAACACCTAGCCTAAAAAAAAAGAAAGAAATGTTACGGTACAGAAATGAAACTAAAATCTTCAAATATTCAAGTAAGAGTAGATAATTATCATTTCGTATATTTATATTGTTTCCGATATATTTTTTCTTGTTGAGTTATGTGTTTCTAATCTCATTATTCTATACTAACATAAACACATGCGGTATCGTGCTTGTGTATGCATTTTTCAAATATGTGTGATATTATAATATTGTAATGTTATTAAGTTAATATATAAACTAAAATTATATTTATTAAAAATAAAATAAAATATATGAGAACAAATGAAAAAATAACCATTGATAAATAAATAAGAAGAGAAGAAGCAAAGATAGCCGATTTTATAAAAAGCTTGTAAAAGTAACAGTCAATTTTTAAAAATTTAATAAACTATTATATTTAAAGGGTAAAATTAGTATTTTGATTTATCTAGCGAAAACTGTAACGTCCCATTTAATTTATAAATGCAATTAAAGGAAACGCCACACATAAGATAGCATAACAACGCAGTCCTGGGGTTCCCAACATCACCCCTACAAAACTAGGCACACCACGATGCCAAAAAGCAGGATAGCTGAATACGAATACAACTTAGAGTGTAGCGTAGAAATACAGAAGGAGATACATGGGCCATAACCCTAAATAAAACACAAGGAAAACTCCAGCCCAAATGGCTAAGCAGCGGAATCACCATTCGCCTGTTGACCATGAGAACCTCGCCCATCTGCTCCCATCAACCAAATTGATGATCATCGCAAGAGAG
>Ga0214544_1002654_pt1 | contig 37514 bp, 14 predicted proteins | sample CNSS3metaG_FD_160074 | JGI IMG/M metagenome (GOLD analysis project Ga0214544, IMG submission 160074) | Root nodule microbial communities from cowpea collected in UCLA plant growth center, Los Angeles, California, USA - CNSS3 | ecosystem: Host-associated > Plants > Roots > Nodule | place: USA...
ATATATAATACAATGTATTGTTTTTATTATTTTTTTTTTCAAAAATTAGACAAGGAAACAAAAACAAAAGTAATGTAATGTGAAAATATTAGCTAGTAAAATATATAAAATGAGAAACATATCCATAACCATATTTTATGTTAATTTATACCTAATTGTTTTTATGTGTAGATTGAATTTAATAGAATACCCAAAACATCTTTTTTCTTTTATTATTATCGTGGATCGTAAAACATAATATGAAGTGAGTAAATAAATAAAATTATGTGAATATAATAATTAATCTATCAACTTTTATCCTTAACATCTTCAATTTGATTACATATTTATAACATGATTATTTTGTATAATAGTAATTAATATTTTTAATTATTACCTTGGAAAATTATTTAAAGTTAGTTAAAAAATATGTAGTATTTAATGTTAGTATTATTTATAAAATGCATTTTAAAGTGATCAAATGAAAAATAGAATAGAATCTAATATACAATAATTATTTTCTTTATTATTATAAAAACATAATAATTAATTTTGAAAATTATTATTAATTATTTGCAATGCCAAGCTCATAATTATAAAATAATTACTTCAAAACTTGTTCATGAAATAAATTTTAAAGTGGACACTTTTTAAAAGAAAAGGTGGCATGAGTATTAGTATAACATTAACATTATTATAGTATTTACATAAAAATTATAAATAAACATATTCTTAGATAATATACATATTGTATTTAATTAATATAATATATTTTTAACATTAGCACATAATATGATAAATATGATAATTTATCATATATAATATAATTTTTAGTATTGATTTAATATTGTATTATTTTTTAAAATTTACTAGCTATACATATTTATATTGGCGGTAGTAAGTGAAGTGTACTTATAGTTTTATATCAAAGTTGTTTAATCATAAAATGTGACCTATTAGCTCAGCTGGTTAGAACGTCGTGCTAATAACGCGAAGGTTGCAGGTTCGAGACCTGCATGGGCCAAAATTCAGGTTTTTTCGAATAAAACGTTTTGCAACCTATAATTAATGTTGTAATTACTTCTACGTTCAGTCTTTCTTATTTTCCGCATATAAAATATTTTAATGAATTAATATCATGAAGTTTTTCAAATTAAAGGGTGTTGTTATATGATATAAATAAAGAAACATTTTGTTGTATGTATTAATTAAAATAGTGTAATTGATTTTCTTAATCTGCGTTTTAAAAAATCATGACAAAAGTAAAAGTGAATTGTATTATTATTACAAAAATTGTTTCCCTTTTGAGATGAATTGTTTTTTCCAAGGGTCTAAAATGAAGAAAAGATTATTATTTATGTATGATAAAATGTTTATTAAGAAAAATGGTGGAGAAGAAAAGGGAATGGAGAATTATGGCGCACTGACAAGTGGTTGGAGAAGATAACCTAAAAATGGGTTATGATTAAAGAAAAGCATTGAATGATGGGAATGAGGTGTGCAGTAGTTTTATGAACAGGCACACGTGCGTATCCACGTGGGAAGTAGTGAGTGGGTGGTACAGAAAAACACAAGAGATGATGGGCACTCACATATTTCATTTGGTTGTAAAAGAAGAAACAACACATCACACATCACAATAACACTTCACTTACATTTCAACCTTGTCAGTTCTGCACGTGTTTCCCACTAGGTCCCCCTCTCACTGCAAATTCAACCACCATTACTTACCTCATGCATGCAGTTTCTTTCTTTGACTTTTTCCACTCTCATCTTCTATGCTATCACTACCACACCTTTTCACATTTTTATATATAAATATCAAATTTTAATTTTTCTCTTTTCAAATTAATTTTCATATACTTTCATTTTTAAAATATAACATTTTTAATTTTTTTTTACATGTTAAGTATCATTTCAGACTCATTTAAACTAAAATATAAACAATTCAAACATGAAAATTAAATTATTTAAAAATTTGAGATATAAACAAATTTTAATTTTATATTAAAATTTATATATTAAAAACATGTTTAATTTTTATTGTATTAGAGGTGAAGTTTAAATTTAATTTAACTTTACAAGATCGATTTGAAAAATAAGAATTGCACTCATATATATATATATATATATATATATATATATATATATATATATATATATATATTATAAATTGGTCTAATTTATAGTGAATATCAAACTTCAATCATTTTTTTATTGTTATTATTATAAAAAGAGCAAAGTGTGTATCACTGATCATTTATTTAAACTAATTATAGAAAGACATGGTTAAAGTTAAAGAAAATATAATTTAGATTCTTTTTGAGTTTAATATATTGTTTCTCTGTTATATATTTAAAATAAACTTATTTATAGATACTGATTTTAAGTTGTAAAATATATTAAAATTATTTTCAAAGTATCGATATTGATGTATTTTTAATATTAAATATAAAACGGCACGAAGAAATCCTAACAAACAATTTGGACTAAAAAAAACGTGTGAAAACAAAAAAAAAAATTGGAAAATTTTGTGTAAAGTACTTTTGAGCCTTTGAAATAATATGCAAACTCCATTGAAGGAGACAAAAGAAAAGGAAACAAACAAACACTATACCAACTTATTCCACTCAAACAGTGGAGGCCATATACACCGTGGAAAACATATTTTGGTCCGTTAGATCAATAATTTTTAAAATCAATGGTTAATTTCTGTTGTTTGTTTTATAATTTATTTTCTCTTTGTTTATTTATTTTTCATTATATATGTCATCTACTCTGTTCCTATCTAACTTGTTTAAGAATTAAATTTGCTCAAATTTGACGCCTTCTTTTGGTAGCCTAATTTAAATTAGTATTTACTGCTTTCATATTCATACTATATACATGACAGAATTGATTAAATAAGAATGTAAGTAAATATATCGTCTCGTCAATGCGTTATTTATTTTTGTATAGATTTAAGTACAAATTGAAATTACCTAGCAGAAAATATTTTCATCATTGTCTTTGAAGTACAAATAGATATTAAGAATTTCATTTTGAAGCATATTTTGGAAAACAGCCTATTTAATTATTTAACTAGTTAAACATTCTAACTTGTGGTATATGTATGGAGGAGCAATTAGTTTTAGTAACAAATAAAATACAAAAAATACTCGTATGAAATATTAAATAATTATTTTGATATAAAACATTGCGATGATATATTTAACACTGTTTTTCCTTTATTATTAAAAAAATTGCAAATACTATATTTTGAAATAATATATAGAAGCCGTTCAAACTTTAATCGTTGATAAGTCGTGGTTACCATTTATTTCAAATTTAAAATCAAATGTGTCCGACTGAGTGAGAAGGAAACTGATCAAGATCATCCTTAAAGTCTACTAAGGACGTAATTAACGCAAATAAATTAGTAAACAAATTTATAAGGAATTGAACTGTAATTAGATTGTGCCTAATTGAAAGTTTATAGAAAAAACTATAAATATAGATAAAAAAATTATGAGTTTTATTATATATATATTCATCGATCAGTTGATAATCAAATTATCCGACTCAAAAGGACACGACATCAAAATGAACATACAAAAAAACTATTCAAGTGGATGTTGAATCCTATACTCAAAACAAAAAGACAAAAGACATTAATAAAATTTGAGTATATATAAAATATAATATTTTATGTAATATAAAGTCAATCATCAAGTCTATATATCAATTTGGAACATATGATTTCATTATTACTTTTAAATGTCATCTCATATCAGAAAAATAAAATAGACTTCAATTAAAAAAAATTCTGAAGGAGTTTTTAAATGCTAATATATTCAATTTTTGAAGTGCTTTGGAATCTTCTAAAAATAATGATTTATCTTGATAATTTACTATCAAGAAATTAATATTATTAAAATAATGATTTTATGTATCTTCTTCTTCATTTTTTTTAATTTCTACTTGATATAAAATTGAGTTTTATACATTAATGATATTATATTTTCACTTTATAATAGTTCCGTTTTTCCAGCAAAAATGATCAAAGCTAGATCTCAAAGATTTGTTAATGATTTCATAGCATTGAGACCACAGCAATTCAAGCTTTATTTTAAAGTTACTGAATGTTAATGCCCATTAAAATAACTTCATAAATTAAACTAAATTTTGAAGATTAAAAGTGTTTTGGTCGGACTAGTAATTTATTTGATTAACTTATTTACTAGTTTCACCATGAAAGTGTTTAGTAAATACTTAAAAGTAAACTTTTCTAGGATTTTCTTAACTTATAATTTATTTTATCTATATTATACTTTTTAGTTTATAGCTTACTTAATTTTCTATTTAAATTCAAAACAATAATTTTAATATTGAAGTAACAAAATGTTTTCGTTAGATGATAAAATTACAATTAACAAAAGTTACAATATTTTAATATATAAATAGTTTAAATTAAGGACAAAGATTTATATATATGAAAAACAAATAACAATGGATTTGATAAACTAGATCAATTAATCCAAATAAAATAATTTATTTAAACAAAAAAAATGAAAGTTTTTAAAAATAAATAAAAGAACTAAAAGTTAAATTTTACAACAACTTAATTATTTAAAAAATATATAAAATTATTATATTATAGGATGCTTTTATTTGAAAACACAAATTTCATTTATATAATACAACTTTTATATATATATATATATATATATATATATATATATATATATATTATGTTATTTTTTATATTTAACATATATTTTATCACTTACTAGTGAATTTATCATCTAATTTTACTAAACATACCTAAAATTACCTATCGGCTTAAATGTTGATTGGTTTATAATCTTTGTTTATTTTTTTCAATTTGGTTATTTTTTTCAATTTAATTTGATTATTTGTCAATTTGATAATTTTTACTAATGTTATTTAAATAATTAACGAACAATAAAATCAGGTGTCATTTTATGGTTTTTTTATTTATTTACTTATTTTATTTTTATTTTAAAAAATGTTCACGTAAGTCGGTTTTTTTTTATATTCAATTTCATGCTATATTTGTTATTTTCTTTCTATTCAATCTCATTTTTTTTATTCAAGCAATTCTATTTTGAGACCAAATTTAATTTTATATAAATGTTATAAATATATTTTTATAAATTATCACATTTTTATTAAATATTTTTAATTAGAATTAGAATTGGTTTAAAATTAAAATAAAAATTTTAAAAGAGCGGAATAATAATATTGGTTTAAAATTTTAAGAAGTAAAAAAATCTAATAAAGTAATATAATCGATTAATATCATGTTGTATGATATTTTGATGTAATTTTTAATACTTTGTGATTTTTAACATCTTAAAATTTTAAATAAATGGTAATAGTTCAGTTTTTTAACACTTTCGTTCTAATTTTAAATTATATGTAATCTTAAACCAAAAATATTTCCTAAGATGTGATTTTTTTAAAACATATTATTATAACATTTATATAAAAATAAATTTGATCTTTGAAAAAAAGTTAAACTGCTCAATTAAAAGAAACTAAATTGAATAAAAATAACTGATATCAGAACTAATTTGAATGTAGAAAAATGATTCTAACACATGTTAGGATAAACATGTGGACATTTGTTTGTAAATTAAAAAATAAAAAAAACTGAGATGATATGTGACCCTTATTAATTATTTAAATAACATTAATAAAAAAGGTAAATTAAACAAAATTAACAAATATTATGACAAAATAAAAAAAATATGTAAATAAGAACCAAATAAGAAAAATGAACGAAATTAAGATCAAATCAATATTTTTAAACCTTACCTATCCCATCTTCAAAAACAAAATTACCTATCCCAAAATTACATTTCGAAAATCTATAAAGAATTACTCATTCTAGAGATAGATGGTTTTACCTGTGATTTTAGTAGGCTTTATATATATATTAGTGTGAGGGAAAATAGACGAAAAGATTCATTTAATTTTATTTCAGAAGTTTACATGCCTATCTGCAGTGAATTTTGCTTATACAAATGTATAGGATACACGGAACCACTTTTAATTTCTCTTTTCAATATATAGGATCGGATTCCATTTTGAGTGCACTTGTATGTTTCAACAATTACAAATCATTTAAACCCTGAATTATTTTCAACAAATACAAAAAAGGGTCGTTGAAATTTGAATAGGGAATCTAATTTTTAGAAAGGTGTTATCCAAAAGAGGCACGGATCAAATGGACAATCAATTTAAAAAGGGCCAGTCACGGAAAAGCATCAAACAAACACACGTTGGGAATATGTGTACGTCCCATATCCCATATTTCATTTTTTTTATAAATATTATCATATAACTGAAATATTAAATATTTAGTATTGTGAATAATCTAAATGTGAGTTTAAATGTTACATAGGATAAAATGACAAAATTAAACATTACATAAGAAAAAAAAATTCAAAATTCAATATCCAGAAATTTTAATTAAAAATAATGTTCATTTTTATGGTTTGAAATGTAATATATATATATATATATATATATATATATATATATATATATATATATATATATATATAATATAATATAATTTTTCTCTGATACAGAATCTTGTCTAAAACATGAATTTAATTCACATGTAAAGTTTGATACCATTTTTAATCCAAAATTTTAAGGCAGTGATCTTCATCATTATATGTATGGATCTTCATCATTATATGATGCTCAAGTATTTCATTTTTACTCAATACAAGACTTAGACTGATACTTGGATTCTCAACACAATGATAACAAGCCAAAACTTTAGAGAAAAGACATAAAATCACAATATCATGATATGATAAAAGGTTTAGATTACTATTATTTTAACTATAGTAAATTATAGCATTTTTGAAGTGCAAAGCATATAAAAATGATCCAGTTTGCTTGTCAAATGATGGAATAAGATGATCCGGAATAATTCGTTGACTTTTGTGTTCAGGGTTAATGATGAAGTTATCTTCATTTTATATACGTTTATAAGAACACCCTATTACATGATTGGATTGCATTAAGATGCTATGAAATGGTTCTATGACTTTCTTTAAGGCTCTAAGGGTCAATTATGAATTATCCATTCTATAATTATGTCAATAGGCTTTACACCATTTCGTGAATTACTCCCACTTTCATATATTTGGAAGGGAAGAAGCAGAAATATCAGCAACAAAAAAAGGATATGGCAAAAAGAACTCAACCACTCATTTCCATACTCTAAAACATAATGAAGAAAAAAGAATGAAATAGATGTAGAAAATTATGGATGTGTGTGAAGAGAGGAAAAAGAGTGGGTGGAGAGGTGGGACCTGAGGGACGTAAAAGAAGAGAGGCCCACAGTGCAGGAAAAGAGAAGTGAGGGCGCACGAGGGTCGGGGTCAGAGCGAGGGCCAGAGGAGCACCTTGGCTGCTACCCACAACTCTCTTTTTTCTCTTCTCATTACGATTCTTGCTGTCTCCTCTTATGACCCCACTCCCTTCACTAATCCCCATCCACCCTACTATCCTACCTATTCCTATTCCTACCCCTACTCTGTCACACCATGCACACACCATTTTCTTCTGTCTACTGTGAGAGGAGCCTCAAGTAATTCTTGCTTGGCTTCCGAGGGACCCAACTTCAACGGTTCTTTTTTTTTTGATATAACACATGTTTGAGTTAGTCCTAGGTAAGGTTAATCATATTCCTCACTAGCTTCACACTGGAGGAGGAGTAGGGGCTCACTCACCCATAAACCTAGCAACAGATTTTTGTGAGAAATTTCAGAGTAGAAAAACAGTTACCCTATCGATATATGAGGGGTGGAACAGAAACTCTCTTTTCGATAAGAGGAAAAGAAAATCGCTAAGCTAATGATTTCAGAAAGCAACCAGACGTAAAGTTTGTTTCATGCTGAGTCACAGTTTCACCTACGTAAAATCGAATTGATATAACTTTGTTGCCGTGACTTCTCCGGCTCTTGTTGTTTTCTGACCCAGCCTTAGTGGTGGTTATTATTCATCACCTACAACACTACTATTACGTAACGAGAAGTTCGTTAATTAATTGAAACTTAGAGTGGTGTCTTAATTAGAGTTTTATTTGTTGCCCGGATCGAAACATTTAACACAGACGACGGTGTGGGATTTGAGGACACAGAATATTATAGAAAAAGTGGAAAGTTAAAAAAGGGAATGGCGATGGAACCGAGGAAAAATAAAATTAAATTGAGGCTTGATCTTGTCTGATGTTTCCTCAGCACGAGGACCATTGTCTGAAAAATTGACTAATCATGCATATCGGATTTTGAAGGTGTGGGTTTCATCATAATTGATGCATAAACAACTCATACTCTTCTAAACTCTTCTGCACTTTTGAACCTTTGCTGAGTCCTGCTAACCACCCTGTATCATCACCTCACAACAATCAAACATTTTTTAACTTCAGTTCTTCTTTTCACATGCAGGGCCTGGTGAATGAAATTAAATCTGGGTAACTCAATTTCTTCCTATTAAATAAATACAACAAATGCATGTATTCCTTCATACACGTACAATGGTTTCACCGCAATGCCAAGTTAGTTTCCAATTAGTATCTTCCGTGAGAACTATGCATCAAAGAAGCAAAAGTTAGGAACAGTGATTAATTACATTGATTTGGTACTCACCTACCACCTGGGATCTCTGATTACATATGGTAAAGTTAGTTCATAAAATCTGGGCAGATGAAATATAAAGACATGGTTCTATGCAAACAAAGATATCATCATCATCATCATCATCAACAACATTAAACTGATTGTTGAATCCAGTCCTGGATCATTACAGCAATCAGTGAAAGCCCTTTTTCCCTCATTTGAAACTGAAAAAGATAGAACAAATTACTCTGAAGGAGAAAGATATAGCGGCTTAAGATTTCCAACATTGTAACATATGTGCAGGTTTGAGAGGCTCTTGACATGTGAAAAAGAAGATCTACTCAATAGTGGTTGCGAGAGTTGAAACAGATCTAATCTCTTTCACATGTTAGATGGAGGTAATTACACAGAATGCAATAATAATAGTAGTAATCCTATTAGAAAAAGTAACAATTTTGCAGTGTGACATAGCAGTAATATAGTACCCTCTTTATGTTACAATGATAGAGAGAAAGGGATGGATGATACTGTGTTGCAGGTCTTGGTATTATTATGTCTCACCACGCTCATGCCAACACAAAAGCATGGCGATGCAGCGGCGAAGAATGTAGAATTTGGCACGCTGCTTCTTGACCAAGTGACTGCACTTTTGGCCAAAAGACTTGCAAGGGTCACAAGCTTGTTGCTGTTGCTGCTGCTGCTGCTGTTGCTGCAGCTGAATATTTTGGCTTGTGTTGCTTTCCTTCACTGCCATGAATGATTTTGTTCTGGCAAGTGGTGTACTGATCCTGATTTGGCACCATAAAGCAGTAAATATGGTGGTGGAAACATGGTGGCTAAGGTTTCCACTAGGTATTTATATAGCACAAGTAGACATCTATTTGGGCAAGATGGGAAGCTAGTAATTCTGGGTCTTCTAGATCAAGTATGGACTGTTACTATTACAAAACCACCAGTTGTCAGAACCATATCAAAATAGAATGGGCCAAGGTTGCTACATATTTTACCTCCTAGGTACTACTCATTTCTCCTCCAATCTCAATGTTTTTATTGTTTTTAGGGAGGGACCTAGAGGGATAAAGTTAGAAGGAACATAAATCAACCACCTGATTTACTTTCATGCATAAGTTTCTAAACATATTTTTTAGGGTTAACTAGGTAGAATATGACGCGAGATTGAAATTCATTTTTATTCAAAACTTTAATATATTTTGATCTCCAAACTTTATAAATATATATATATATATATATATATATATATATATATATATATATATATAAATTTTTTATGTGTCAAACGTGTTTTATGTCAGTAAATATTTATCTCATTGACTTTTTAATATCAGTTAAAAAACGTGTTTGACATGTAAAAATATAATTGGATTAAAAGAATTATATCCATTCATTCTTAAAATGAAAATCAAAATGTATCAAAGTTTTAAACATAAATTTTAATTTCGTGTCAAAGTTGAAGACTAAGAATGTGATGTTAATTCGGACGATAATAATAACAATACTAATAATAATATATCCCACATTAGATTTGTGGGATTAAAAGGTAATGTTGGATTGAGTAGTTAGTACTAACACACTTGCCCACCGGGAAGGACACAAGCACTGGTCCAGGCTATGTGTATGCCTCATATATGCAATAAGACAGACAGAGCTAGCGGAAACGACCCATCTATAGTGCCTATGAGGTCCCTAAGGATTGTTTTTTGTTCTTAAAATGTTGTGGGTGTGAGCATAATAGAGCTTATCTTTTCTTCTTGTTTCAATGTTGTTTGGGGAAATTGTGACATGAAATTTCCTTCATCAAGCATACATATGTAATGTCCGGGTCATTGCTCACACTTGCTACATCATGTCTAAGGCCTGCACAACTATTCACATTTTGGCATTTCCAGATTCCTTTCTTTTTCTTCTATTCATTTCTACTGCCACCAGAACAGAACATAAAGTGAAAAAAGGGTGCAACTTCGATTTTTTATGATCTTAATTATAGCTTCATTTGGGTCACCGTGTTCCTTTTCGTGCCTGCAGTGTACCCTTAAAATGATATCATAAAGCAAAATTTGAAGGGATCGGTGAAAGTTGACACCTTTGTAGCTATCCTTGGATCAAGAACTTAGAATCCCATTTTCTATTTTTGCTAAGAGATTATGAGAATGGAATTAGACAATAAAGTTAGATGGGGTTTGGTTTTATTTCGTGACGTTAACATTTAATTAAACAGAGGTCCACTTCACGGGACCTATCCTGTGTTAAGCCTGTCTTTGATAACTTTTTTGTGTTCAAGATACCTTTTTCTATGTGAGGTCTTTATCTAACGTAATCTAACTCAATTAAACTTTATGATCACCGTCATTCTTTGTAAAAGATTCATACGTTTCCATTTTAAGGATGTAACATAAGTGCTAGTTCTGGAGAAAGATACAAGAAAATCAACCAAGTAGTGCTGTTTGCAAAGCCACCAGTTCATTTCCTTCCACATGTATCATTTTGTCGTTTAAGTGTCTCTAATGTGTCACTCACATGTCGTATACCATATCAAATTAATTGGTTTGTTTTGAAAAGGAAGAAATATCTCGTAGTTTTCAATAAATGTGTGTGGTTCTGATTAATTCAAGTACATATGTCAATGACTCAAAATCAGTCTTATTAAAATCAACTTTTTCAGGCTCTAAATCAATCAGGCCCTTCATAATTAATTCGTGTTGTCTGCATGTGCTTATATCATTTCTCGGTTACTGGCAAATTACTTTTATAGAAATTTTTTTTTTCTTTTTCTGAAGCTTGTTTCTCTAATGACAAATTTAAACCTAAAATCTCTCATATAAACTACCTAGCCCCACCAGAAGAAGTGGCGTGTAAAAATCCGGTTAGTTTAATGTTTTTTTAAGTGTGTTTAGGTAGAAACGTAAACGAATCTAGCAGTAAAACTTATAAACCCTACCATGTATATTTGTATAGGTTCAGTTGAAAAGATCTGCAGCCACATGTGGCTTTTTCTAATAAAATTTGAAAAAGCAAACTTTAGTGGTACCAAAAGGCATTGGGTTTTTAGAGCACTTATTCTTTTGAACAAATAAATTAATTTATTCCCAGGAGAGGATTTTGTTCATAATTAACATTTTGAGTCAATTTATTTTTTTATTATGTAACTCCTATCATGCTTACAAGTCATTAGGATATACTTGAACAAATTTCTGTACAAAAACTTCTAAGAAAAAAAAAAAAAAATAGAACGAACTTTTGTATAACTTATTATTATCATTTTTGTTATGTTCAATTTTTTTAAAAATTAATTTAAAAAACTTCTATAAATCAACGTGCATATAAAAAAAATTTAATTATGAAAAAGTTAATTCGAATTATTTTTTATATACTTTCTTTTCTTTTAAAATCCTTTACAAAAAAATTGTTTAAGTAGTCTCTTAACCATTTTGATTTGTATAAATGAATTTAGAGACAAATATGCCAATTATCTAAATTGCATGTTAACTTATTTTTCTCATTTCATATTGAAATGTTTAATATGCTACAACTTATAGTGGTCATTATGAGCTCCCTCTCCTGTGTAAAAAAGATACAGCTTAGTTCGTTCCAGTGCAATATAGATATATCTCTTCATTTATAAGCAAATAGAAAAATCCCATGTGATTCTACCTATATATTACAGCAGTTTAAATCAAAATATGTTTTTCTTTTCGTTGGCATTGATTTGGCTTCTCAATTTTTACAAACTGCACAAGCTTTTTTAGTTCTTCAATTGTCTTCATCCCCAAAAAGGTACCCGGTTCATCCTCAATTACCATGGTGTCAGTTTTCTCTTCAAAAAGCTTGATCTAGTCATTGCTTTTGCACTTGGCCAGAAAAAAATGTCATAGAGAAATAAGATGAACTGCATAATCTTGGTGTCTACTTATCTATATAAGCAAGTCACTGTATGCGTCGAGTCCTTGACTTTCAAGACACTCCTTGAGCTTGGACAATGCTCGGCTCTCCAACTGTCGGACCCTTTCCTTGGTCAAACCAAATACCTTGCCTATATCTTGCAATGTTTTTTCCTTGCCATCTTCAATACCAAATCTTAGCCTGATTATGCTCTTTTCTTTAGGGCTTAAGATATTTAAGAGGTTGTGCACATGCCTTCTCATTAGCTGTTTTGAAACACACACATCTGGGATCTCAATTGCTGAGTCTGCGGTAATCTCCTGCAATCGTAATAAAATTGGGATCAGTAACGGAAGAGGGTCTATTCTGACCCTACCTAATCCTCCAACATTAGAAGACCAACTTAACAGAAATTTACACCAAAAGCAGAATGACAAATATTAATTCAAAGCGGGGAGGGATTGCTGGACACTAGCACACAAGCTCAAATCAAATATAGGGAACACATGAAAAAGATTATGAAATATTCCCAACCAAGGCCAAAAATGACAAGCCACTTCAATCAATACAAGGGAATTTTAGACTGTCAGTGGACTCTTATGGTCAACAAATCCATATATAGTGGGGATTAACTTTAATATGGAACCAGATAGAGTTTACTGACCAATAGTCCAGTTATTACTTCCAACGTATTCACTTCATTCCTAAAATATACGACAGTTTTTTAGATTTTTGTCCCTTTCAGCAAATCTTATTTCACATTGTCGTTTACTTTAATTAATTTTTTGGTTAAAATATTCTCACTATTTTAGTCAATAAATAATAATGCCATTGTCTCTTTCTCTGTCCTATGAAATATCAGAGAATTAAGAGTTTTGTCTTGAAAATTAAAACTTCACTACTATTATTCTCTATCCATACATTAATTATTGAAGGGTAATTTGAAAAAAATTACAATTACAAACAAATTTAATGTTACTAACTAAATTAACCAACTTTTTTAATATATGTTAATCACTTAAAAGTACCTTATATTTGCGGACGCATGGGTATTTAGTCGGGGACGATCGTGGTCTCTTGAATGTCTTGTTCTGTCCGAGGATCAACCTCAAAACAAACCAAACTTCACAGTTCACGATAAAAAACCGTAATTCATTGGTATTCCAAATTCTACTAGTAAGTATATAATGCACATATGGCATTAATGAAAACATATTTAAAATTATGAATGAGGTCAATTAAATTATTGTTGGAGTGAGACCTACGATTTTCTTAGCGCCACAATAAACCCTTTACCTGATGCTGCTTAGTCATTTCCATCCACACTCAACAGAACGCAATAACTATGCAAATTTGAAATTGTGCACGCAATCAATTGCATTTTCATTTTTTTAATTTTCTTTGCAGTTTGATTTCTGCTCGTTTGTTTATACAGTTATCAATACAGGCAAAATACTAGATACTTTGCCAATGTAAAATGAGAAGCTCAATAATAAGCATCAGCAGTTCTAAGAAATCATTATAAGAATATAGAACTTTTATTTTCCCTTTTTATAAATTTTAGATCTAATAAATCATATCACAGGAGAAAAACAAATTTACTTAAAGGCCTTACCTGGAAAGTTGTCTCTTGGTCCGCCCACACAGTTTGCTGCATGGAAATTGGATGTCTTGAAGCAAATAGTAAAGTTTCCAACTTGTCTATTGTAATTCCCACCCTTCTTGCTAATTCTTCTTTGGATGGGTGAATGTTTCCCTCCTGAATGAATGATTTCTTTGCTTCTATGACCTTGCCCAAAAGTCTATATAAATTCTCCTGATCAAACAATCATTCCATGTTGTGTAAATAGAATTGTTGCTTGTTATACAGATGATATATTATAAAAAAGTTAATGCAGAAGTAACAGTATTTTGTTATTAATCAACATGCAACAATTTCAATAATAACAACACTGCAGAAGGAGTTAGGTTAAATTTGGCTAACTAGATTATAAAGAAATATACAAATTGTTTTTACCGGTATACGGATAGTCCTGGAATGCAGAAATATTGCCTTCCTTATCGAATGCCTTATCCACCAGTATGCGTAAGTACCAAATCGGCAACCAGCTCCTGGTTTAAATTTGTCAATGCTCTTCATAAGACCCGTACTTCCCTCCTATAATGTCACCAGGAAAGGAATGTCAAGATGTACTGGCTAATTATGTATTAAGGTAATGATTGCAACATTTTTCAAAAGAAATAAAAAATATCCTTTAGCCAAATCAATTTTTGCCAAATATTTATCTTACGGTTTTTCTGTTCAACATAATGTGAAGCCATACATGGAAAACTCAGTATTAAGAATTAACAATAACTATGCAACAGTCAAGACATAAAAACTTTGATAGTGGGGAATGGTGACTTTTAATTCCTTGGAGGCTATACCTGTAATAAGTCCTGAAGGCTGAGACCACGTCCCTGATAATGTTTAGCAATGTGAACTACCATGCGCATATTGGCATGAAACAGCTTTTCTTTGCTTCTCTTAACACAATGAAGCTGTGTCTGCAGGGCACAACAACTAAGGCCCAAGACATCAGCCCATTCAGCTAAAGTTGGTTCCCGTCTTAACTGAGATTGAAGCCTGATCTTTACTTCTTCCAATCTTGAGAAATCCTGTTATACATTCCATGTTATGGCAAAAGAACCTTCATAGAACATACCGCACTTTTAAGAAGGATATAGAGTTTCGAGTGACACCTGAAGCTGAGTAATCAATTCAGACTCTTCTTCACGGGTCAAAAGTTGCCTTGATTCAGGACCCGACAAGAACATGCGCAGGGGGTCATTTTGATCAAATCCTTCATTTAATTTCTTTTCTAAACGTAACTTTCTCTGTACATAAGATTTTCTGTCAAGGTAACTTTCTTCATCAAGGAGTATTGACTTTGATGCTTTTCTCTGTTTAGATCGTCTTTCTATAATCCGTGTTGACCTCACAATTTTATTCCTTTTCGGTGAAGAGTCAACCAAACTTGTGGAGGCCAAACTGAATGACATACTTTAGCCATTATTCTTAAAATCAAATTATCCTATAAACAGAATAAACAAATTGATGATGTCAAAGACAACGAGAAAGATAGAACTAACCCAAAAGAAAGTGGATCATCATCATCATCAACTTCAACTGATGAAGCTGCTTGCTTTGAGGCTGACAAAGCTTGCTGAGCAAGAGAAACCGCATTACTTGGCAGACCATCTGCAGGCCTCTCTGAGTCGTTATCCACAGGCTGAAGAGTCAAAGAAGCAGCAAGTTCCCTAGTAGGATAACAAGTCAGTCTGCAATAGGTACACGCACCCTTTAAGAAGACCGGAGACGCAAAAACTTATCAATTACAACAGATGAAGTTAACATGAGGTTGCAATTCAATTTATCTTACAAGTTCTGTAAATGAGACCGGAGATGCAACTGGTGAACAAAATCATGCACCAACTGATCAGGATTTCCTGTGTTGCATTTCTCTTGAACTGAGGACATATCCATCTGCCTTGTATTTAACGTTGCCTTCAGTAAAAGCAAAGGGGTAATGAATTAATTATTAACATGAACAAAAAAAGGGATCATCACATCGAACAACATTAAAAGTCACTCTAAGAAAACAAGTAAAGACTATGAAGCACATAAATGATACTTGTATAAGATATGACACATCCATTAAGATGATATGATAATTCCAAAAATATACAGATTTTGATGTGTAAGATACATGTATTTGCACAAAAATTCATAAAACATAATAAATATATAATAGCAATCCCACAAATCCAAATTAAGAACATAACATACTGGTTGGACTATATTGAAAACAAAATAAAACTTATTGTCGGAGATTTCATGTCAACTAGTAATATATAGGTGTGCAAATCTCTTCCTAAAAGTCACTTTTCTGTGGTTAAGTTAAGTTTGAAATTACTTTCAAAGAATTATAAGTCATAAATCAATTCCTATTGCTTACAAATAGAAATAGTATGATTTGTTGAGATCATCCATAAAGAGAAAGCTTTTATAAGGGGCAATGCTTCAATGTGTCTATAGTATAAATGCTTATATGTCTTATAAGTAGCTATATGAGATCTTCCTAACTTCTTTTAAGGCTTGGATACTTCAGGAATCGATAATATATCCAACAATATTGATATTAGATAAATACGAACATGGATGTCTAAAGCATATAAAGTGTTAGCATTTTATAAGACACTCTTATTATTAATTTGTTTATATAAAATTCTCTGGAAGAATCTTTAGGAGAAGAAAATAAAGAAAAAATGCAAAAAGAATCTCAAGCTAAAATTCATTTATACATACGCCAATCTTTAAAATTCTTTAATATTAATTCTCTAAAGAGTTGATTTTTTAACTTCTACACCACTAGTTTATTTTAGCTTATAGAGAATTTTTTTTCTTTCATTTCTTTATTTTCTTATTTTCTTCTATACACTATAAACAAGCCCAAGAATGAAGAAATTGGTATATAAAAAAGAAAAAAAAAATTGAACCTCCTTATTATACGCGTGCAGTAAGGGCCTATACTCCTCACGCTGTTCTTGTAAAAGAACAGAGGTAGGAAAATGCCGAGCTGTAGAACTAGAGGACCAGGATGCAACTGCTGGAGCAGCTTGTTCATGAAGCATCATAACTGCACACAGTTTTCAACTCAATGAAATTCCACAAGACCGTAGAACGAGAAAATTACTTAGCAGGCATAATACCCCTAAAACCCTCAATTTAAACTATCTCAATAAACAGCTTGCGGGGGAATAATTTGAAAAACAGAGGCATTTGTGAATTGAATATCTTAGGGAAACAAAATCTTTCACTTTACAATTATGATATGTAAAATTGAAATAGAATAAAATGAATGGAGCAGTTGAAACAAGGTTACCGGAAGACGAAGAAGATGAAGGAAACGGTGGAGAGGAAGAGAACATGGTCTTAGACACACTCAATTACTTTCTTCTCTGTGTCTCCAATTTCCAGTTTCTATGGAGGGATTGCAATTGCAGTAGATAATGTTGACATAATTAAAATATCTCTGAGAGAGAAAAAAAAAAAAAAAAGTATGAAGCTTAAGGCCTTTTTTATTTTCTAGTTTTCTGTTTATGTCATGAAGTGTAACCTATTGCTACTGCTACTATTCCTCACCTCAAGTTTCGGTCTGGGCAATAATTTTTTTTTCTTAAAAAGAATAAAAAAGACACCCACAGTTACGGCCTTCCCGAAGCCCAATTTTTATTCTTGAAGGGTTTTTACTTCATGCACCTCCCCAATATTTTTGCTCACCTCAAATTTTTAAAATAATTATTTTAGTCTGAGATGACATTTTTCTTATGACTCTTTTATCAACGTGATTTGTGGATTTTAAAAAAATTAATTATAAAATTAAATTAACTCTATAACAAAAATATTAAAAATGGTTGTTAAAATTTAGCGGTTAAAATATTTTTTCTATTTCTTTCATAATGAATGGTAAAGAGTACTTCGGATAGTTCGAAATTGAGTGGAAAAAAAGTCTAATCAATAAATTTTTTCTATAGTTCTATAGAGATTGATTGTTAAAAATATATGAATACTCAACTTTACGAAATAAAACTCAAACAAATTTATGATATATATCACATTATGTTTTTGTCGGATTATATTATTAAATAAATAACTCTCTACATTTCTATAGTATGATTGTTTAAACTTTTTAAACAAGTTCAAAAATATTTTATTTAATGTACATTATTGCTCTTATTTACAAGTTCAAACTTATTTAAATTCTTTCATTCATGTATTGTAACCGTTCCTTGTTATTAATATTTCATTTCACTAATTTTTACCACCAACAATACTCAAATATATAACAAGCTCGTTTTATGGGCTAATAAGCTTTTTGAAATGCATATTAATTATCAGTTCTTTTATTAGTCCTTAATGTAAAATCATTTCTGCGTGTGTTCTAATGAATAATTTCATTATCTCACTTCCAATAGAAAATTTAACTAATCTATCTTAGTTTCGTGTAAATGAAATTTTCATAAACATTTAGAAGTTAAAAAAATTGCACTTATCTCATAAATTAATATAAGCTTAAATTTCAAATTTCTCATAAATTTTATTATTTTTAACTGTGTTCTTATCAAATTTTCTTATATTAAATACTCAAAATATTTATATTATATTTGTTTAATTTTTCTTTTAACTGTTTAATGCGTCTCTTATCTTATCTTCATAACAAATATAAAGTTCTATAATTAATCTAAAATGAATATTGCAGTAAATGTAAAACATCATATAATTTTTATTGCTCCAATTAAAAACGTGATATATAATAAAATGATCATGTTTTCGTATGACTTCCACATCCACCTACAACGATTAAGAGATTATCTCCATCACCACCATTTATTCAACACATTTTCAATTAAAATAATTAAAATTACTTAAAATATCACTTTATATTAATCACATAACCCACTTAAAAAATTAATCGATAAAAATTCAATTAAAAAACAAAATTTTTTTTAGTACGCAATAAAGATTGTTAAAAATATTAAAATTTATCATAATTAATTAAGCCGTTAATTTATACATCTCTAACTTTCGAAGAAATTAAGCAATATAACTTATAGATAAATGAATTGTATAAGCTTATTTTAGCCTTTTTAAGCAGGTCGATACATTTTATATTAATTTATTTTCTAAGTGTTTATGAAATATAGTCTCAAACTATCCATTCAAGAATAGGAAGATGTTCACCTTTCAACTCTTGATCACTAAGAATGTCTATAAACATGTCTAATATTGGATAGAAGAATTATTATCCCAAGCTTTTATAACTTGCTTTTAAAATGATTTTTTTAACATAATTAACATATTTCAAAATCAACTTACTCACACTTTCCCAAGGCTAATCAAGATGGAAACACTTGTATAAAGCAACCATTCATCGTATCTACTTTAAAGTATAATCATTTTTATGTATAAAGTTTAGTTTCTTGGCCAAAGCATCCAAAATGTCACTGGAATGCAACTGTGTGAAGTGAGCAGACCCAAATTTATGATTATAATTAATAGAAGAGGTAAATGAAATTAATTATAAAAAATAAGCAGCTAAAATATGGAGATATAAATTCATTCCTGGAGAAGGAAAATTGTACAGGTTCAAAATGGTGTGTGCTCACTGGCTCAGCTAAGACTCTAATGCTTGCTGCCAAAGCTCCACCACCTTTTCTTCTTTCTAGATTCATTTGATGGTATATCTGGATCACCATGGAAAAACATACACAGGATTAGCCAAAAAATAATAACCAAACTTTTTGACAAATAAATAAACATGTCATCAATAATATATACATATATCCAACCTTAAATTTTATTAAGGTAGTCAGAGTAAATTTTTTCAAACACAAAGAAGCTTCAAGAGAATCTATTCGAACAAACTCCAATCAAGTGTTCAAATAATTTCGGAGCTTGTTTGAGAAATGCAAAATATGAAAAATACCTCCTTGGGGATAAATGGAGTTGTAGTGCACCTCTGCCCAGAAACTCAGGAAAATCACTGCAACAAAACAGACAAATTAGCCAAGTTGTTCATATGATGAAAAATGCAAAAACTACTAATGGCACACGACAAAAAATAATTATCACAATTTGTGAGTATGACAAATTATTTGAAACAAATATCTTGAAGATTTCCAATACAATAGAAACAGATGAAGTTATAGAATCTTGGTAAAAGCATGCACAACATTCCCTTGAAAGGGAAAAAAGGATGAAGTTAAATTATGATCAAGGTTCAGAAAGATTCAAGAAATAATGTGAGGTGAACAAATCAAAGGAAGAAAAAGAAAAGGATTAAAAAGATGAGAGCGAGGAATAAATATTTAAAAAAAAAAAAAAAAAAAGTTAAAGGAGAATCCTTTCCCAGACTCTTGAAGAAAACCAACCTCCTTTTGGGTTCTCAAAATGAGGAAGTATCTCTATGCAACAGGTGTCCTTGAAAGAAGTCATCACAAATATTCTTACACCATACTGGAGGAAAAAGAAAGAAGAAAATCAAATACAATAATACAACTAAAAGGACATATAATTTCATAGCCAATTCCAAATATTACTGTAAACTTTGCATTGACAATGTCTACAGAAACAAAATGTAATTTATGGAAAACTAAAAATGGCGAAAAGATTAACAAACTCTACCAGACAATGCCTCAAATGATATATATACACACTCTTAACATTCATCTTTTATTTTTTAAATATTACAAACTCACATTGACAGACTCTATTCATTAAAACCCTATTAATATGAAAGGGTATGACAATTCACACTATAAGAACATCCGACAAATGAATCATTTTATAAGCAGATACAGTAGCTAGGTTGTCCATAACCAAACATTTTGTCTTTGTGCAGAGAATTGAATAATAATCGGACCAGAGAAGTGCGACAGAAAAGTATACATGGAAGAGTAATAGGTTGCAGTCATACCGAATCTGCAGCTGCTTGAAGAGTAACATGATCACCCCATTCGCCACTCCTAGTTCCATTTATGATAAAACCAAGCAAAAGGGTCTGTCAGTTAACAAAACGCAAACTACTCATATATATATATATATATATATATATATATATATATATATATATATATATATATATATATATATATAAAGAGAGAGAGAGAGAGAGAGAGAGAGGGAGATTATTACTTAGACATCTTGTCCAAATAATCATCGTACTCCATGGGAACATATCCATCATAAATCTCTGGATTAGATTTAAGCTGGTTAAAAACACAACTAAAGTAAGAATCCGAGAATAATTGCACAAAACCATTAGCAGATATTATAAGCCTGATAGGCATAAAAGAAAAGCGAAACATAATACAGCAAGCAACAAACCTGATTGACAACTTGTCGTCTCACAAACTTGTGGTGATCAGGTGCGTGATACAATTGATCAGACAGTGCTCGGAACTAGAGAGGAATAATCATGAGGAAATTACATGAAAACTATAAAGTACTCTAACTATTGATACAGCAGAAAAATATAAATTATTTTTATGTGATTAGGAAAGTTTTCAAGGTAGGTTGAGCAAGTAGTTACGTGTAGCTCATCCAATGTAAGAGCATAACTGTATTGGGCTTTGGCTGCTCAAAATCTGAGGCTTTGTGTTTGTGGATACTAGGTTAGAAATGAAATATGAGGATGGTGAACAATAGAAGACCCAGAAACCTCCAACAAATGACTTCAGAAATGGAAAACTAACCCGTTTGAAAACTGATATTCAGTATAATGTCGTAATCATATTAAAATAATAGATATTTCTCAATAATTACATTCTAAAACAAATGAAATCTACTCTAGCCAATGGATTTTCAGAACATTAGAATCGAATAAATATGAGTGACACACCTGACAATTACCGTCGCCTTGTACTTTGTTCTCCGCAAAGTCATATAACTGCAATCTGTTTGAAATTTTGACAGCTTAGTTTGGCATGTCAAAAGTACATCAGATAAAAAAAAATGTATGCAACCAATAATATTTTAACCATTAATTTATTTACAAAATTCAAAAACAAAACAATTTGAAATGAAGCCCATATGTGACAATAGCTAAAGCTTGAATGACAGAAAAGAAGCAAAAGTGGCACATGACCAAAAAAAAACAACAAAGAAAATAGTGAATACTCAGTTACTGGAGAAAAATTATTCACATTTTAGCAATTATATTAAGTTTTTGTGACTAATACCTATCCAGAAGCCTTTGATGATCTGAAGTTGCTTCGTCAATTGAAGGAATTTCACCATTAATTTTTGGAACATGCTAAACAAGAAAACGAAGGCATTTTAAGCACTGCATTCAAATACAAAAGTCTTACAACTGATCCAAAGAAATGAACTTTCTTAAAATCATACTACAAGTGAAAAGCAGCAGGTTGCCAATGAAGGGACAAAATTCATCATTACAAAGAAAAAGGAAAAATAAAAAAAGTTAAAACTTCTAAAAGTGAGTGCTTGTGAAGCCACATTGTTAGAAAACTAGATAAATTCAGCATCTATTTTGTTCTACTGAATAGACCACTGTATGGTAGATGACTTAACCCAGAAGTTGCTTCACTCATCAATTAGCATGAAAAATAATGCTCTGTAGGACTTAAATATTTCAGACTTTCAACAACCGATAATTTATTATGACTTTCTTACTATAAATACCAATTAATTTGGTAAAATGAAAATGTGGACTAGAAAAAGATCACTATAAGTTGACAAAAGTACAACACAGTGAATTAGCTTCTTGGTACCTAATGAGCATTAAAAGGCATAAATATATATATATATATATATATATATATATATATATATATATATATATATATATATATTTATTGCTTCAATAGCTGATCCAAAAGTGAATCTACAGAAGCAAAGGAGGCTTAACATACGGGAATCGGTATCATTTGACTCAATCTCCTCCCAACTTCATCATCAAGTGGATAATTGTCAGTTAGCTCCAATGAATATTCCTCTGTTTCACAAGGACTAGAACATGAACTAGAGGGTTCTCCATCACCAACTCCTTCTTGAGCATAATCATGATCTGCATGTGCAAAATATTTAATTGAATAAACCAATACCCAGTAAAAAGATAAATAAATCCCAAATATACCAAAGAAAAATAAGTTTACATCTTGAATGATACCTCCCGAACAGTAGTTCATCATTGAAGAGTTATGCCAATCATATGCAGGCTGAGTCTCAGGAACATGGAACTGTTGTTCACCTTGCTGAAAATATCCAGAAGATTCAGCAATCTCTAGCTGTGAAAACTCTTCTTGAAGTGTACGGGCAATGATCTCATCATTCTCTACATGGTTACATTCATTATCATAATGGCTATGGAAGTAGTGTCCATTATAGATGTCTCCAGAATCATGTTGAATTATGTTGCCATAGTATCCAGGACCATAAGCAGGGTCACCATCAAGAAGATTAAGACCCCACTGAAAAACATCTGAATGCTCATACAAAACCATCTCTAAACATTAATCATGACAAGGAGCCAAAAGCCTTTTCTGCTGACAAAGTTGAAATGATTCCAAACCAGAAAGAACCCACCTATACACATAAACTTAGATTAATGCAAATCAATGCAAGTAGTGAAGAAAAGCTAAGCAAATCAATGCAATACCAAGAAAGTATACAATATTCCCCTTGTAAAAAAACCCAACTGAAAGCATTTTCCACGTTAAACTCCAATAGTAATATACAATCCCGCAAGGACAGCTTCCCAGGCATTGGTCAATAAGAAGTTAACTAATTGGAATCGTTCATAAAAGTACTATAAAACTATATATGATAATGACTTTCAACTTTCAACTTTGAACACCACCCAATATTATTAAATCATCAAAGGAAAAAACAGTACACTTTGCTCTCCTTTTCAATTGAACGAATCAAAATGCGCCTCCTTCGAGGATCTTATGCGTCACAAATAAAAAATCACAACACAAAAGTATAAACATTCTTCCATATTCACCATTCATTATTGGGAGATCAAACAACTATTACCCTACACCTCGAGATTACCGCTTACACCAATCTAAAACTAAAGAAACCCAAATATGTTCCACGCTAAGTAATCCAATCCAGTAACATGCAGAGAAGGAAACACTGAAAAATAAAGTGAACTAGAAATTGAAAAGCACAATGGAAGTGGGTGATGAAAAAGAAGAGAGATAAGAAGTTCCCCACCTTCGATTCAGCGCCAACTGAATTGAGAAAGCGCAGAGAAGAGAAGAAGGAAAAAAGGGGTTGTTGAGGTGAAATCACTGTTCACATAGGGAAGGTACAATCGTAATAGATGACGACGATGGATGCATTGAATTGAATGAATATTTATGATACGAAGAGGGAAATATATATTGAAATTAATTAAATAAAAAAAAGGCGCACTCCAATTCACGCTGACGCGCTTATATACGGTTCGCCACGCCGTTAAAGGTCGAACACGTTCGTTTATTACTTATGTTGTGTTTAATTGTACTACTGTTTCTATTTTTGTGTATTGATCACACCCATGATCCTCGATCCTGGAAATCTCCGAACGGTGATGCTCTTCGTGTGTCGGGGATCTTGGGGAAATTTCTGTACTAATGACCGTTGATTAAGGGGTGGGGCTGGGTGTGGATCGAATCTGAGACTGTAGAAAGAAAAGGACGGTTCAGATCTGTTGCTCTGTGAAAAAGACAGAGAATCAACGTCTCTGATTGGTGCAGTATTCTCAGAAATTTGTTTTCAAATAAATAAATAGACTTTTCATTTTCTTTTACCTTTCTCTCCCTTCTTTTCTGAAATTCAGTCTTCCATTTGGATGCCGAAGATCTAGCACACTACTTTCAAACTTTTGTATACCTATTGTTCGTAAAACGTAATCCGGAAAAAGAAAGTGAAAAGATTTTATTCATAATATAATTAAATACAATATATATTTTTTATTTTGAAGATAAATAATTTATAGTATCTTTAGCAATTATTTGGAAGAAAAGAAAAACAAGAATTCAGAAAGAGTTGCTTTCCCTTGAAGCTTTTAAGCAAATAAAATTATTTTCTTAGAAAAATCATTTGAAAATGAGGACCCAACAGCAGAAATTCAGTACGAGATGACGCACTCATGTTTTATTGCAATATATAGTTTTATTTTAGTTTCTGTGTACTAAAATTGTACCCATGAATTTTCTTTTTTACCAAAATAAAACTAAATGGTTAAGACCAGGAATATAAATGGAGGGGGTAGTATATAATTATATAATTATTGGTTTTTTTATTTTATGTGATTGATAAATCCGTTTTGTATTCATATTTGTGCGGGTACGAAATAAGATGCAAATATCTAATTTAAATAGTATTTGTTAACTGTTTATAAAAAAATAGAAATTTATTAAAATCAATTAATGAAAAAATCATTCAAAATGAATGAGTTAATATTTTAATCATGTGATTTTTTATTTTTATTTTTTAATTTAAATTAAAGTATAGCGGATACAAATATTCATATATACAAATACTATGGTATATATATCCCGTCTGTGATATCAATTTGATTGACATTGTATCCTATCCTATTATAGTTAAGTAAAAGAAACTTTTGGTTAATAATGTTAATGAATCGGAATTGTAGAGAATTTTAGAAGTTTGGCTTTATCATGTTTTTAATTACTTATCATAATTTTTATTAATTTAATTTTGTTCCTTTACAGTTTTTTCTTACTTTATCTGCATTATATAATTTGAGTCTATTTCATCAACTATCTTACAACAACAACAACAAATATTTATGGTGGTCACGTAGAAAATATTAGTTACTACAATTTAACTATTGCAATTACTAACTTCATGGAATTATACAAAACGTTGGAGATGGAAATGAGAAGTTACTACTTTTTGTTCATTTCTTTAATATTTATGCTGTTATTCAATTTTATATGTGACTTTCTAACTTACAAGTAATATTTTCTTTCTCTTAACTTCAAGCAGTTTGAAAAATGGTTTCCTATGAAAGAAACTTGTTTTTATCTTAAGGTCTGAGTTGGCAAGCGGAATACCATGCAACAAGGAACATCAAATTAATTTCAATACATTTCTTGTAAGCTTTTGGTCTTTGTTAAGCTTAAATAATAATAAAAAAAGCATATTAAATATTTTATGTAAGAAACAAAAATCTAACACAATTATTAATAGTTAGATATTTAAACATATTATTCTCATACATTCGATTTTTAGACGTATAAAAGCAAAAACCTTTTCAAGAAAAACAAAACTCATTTCGACAATTTCTAGATTTGAAAAATCAATCTCTTCGATATTAATTGTTTATATTTTGTAGAAATTTGCTTATAAATATTTGGTGTGACTTTACAAAACTCATAAAATAATTAACAGGAAATTCAAATTTTTATTAAAAAAACTTACAAAATATTAAATATTATAGCATTCAATAAATATTTTTTTAGTAAAAAATAATGTTATTTTATTTATGGTCTAGCCGAAAGGTTTAAAATCCAATAAATCAGAATACTCAAAATATGTTGTCTCACTTATCTTTTATGTCTACTTTTACTATTTTTGAAATTTTTTTTTCATGTTCATCAAATTTTCCTATTTAATTTATGTCTTTTGTCATGTTTTTTAACTATGACCTTTCTAACAGTTACTTAAATTATTAACTTTAAACTCTTTGTACTCATATCCTATCCTATAAATTCTATTAATCTAACAATTATATTACCTTTAGTTTTAGTTGTTACAATTGATCAATCTAAGACGTGATTGACTTTGAGTCTATCACTAAATTTATTTGAACTAAGTAAAAGTGTTTGATAATTTAATCTATTTGTGAGTTTTGTAGCCCTTATATCTTATTTCCTCGTGGGATTGTAAACGATTGATTTCAATCTTATCTGACTATTTTTTTTTTTTTTCTAAATCTATATATAAAAAATCAACCAAAAAAAACGACAAATCGTAAATGTCAAGACCTAACCCTAAAATATTTGGGGTTTAAAATATTTAATCAAAGTAAAATAGTTAATAAGATTTGGTAAAGAAAATTGAATAAATTTTATTTATTTTATAGTATTATGATATTTAGTTCATTTATATAACATTGTCAAGGTTAATAGTTAGATATGATATATCGGTTGTTTTAAAACTTGAAACTATTATTACGGTTTTATCTTTAAAAACTATTTCGGAGAGTTAAAATAATAAGGTACAATATAAATTGTCCTTAACTGGCGAGACTATTTAATGGATTGAAACATGCAAAACGGTTAAATATTTGTGGAGCATGAAAGTTTTATTTTGTATTTTACATTATTATTTGAGGATTTTAACCGATAAAATTGAAGAGTTAAAATAATATACTCAAATTAAACCTAATATTGTTTAAATTTTATACAAAATTTCTAAATTTAGGTAGTTTGAGCTAATTTATCTTGCTTCACCACTTTTACTTGAACATCTGCACACTCCTTAATAGTTAATAAAACTAACTTTTAACTCTATTTAAAAAAAAAAAGTTTGAAAATAATGGATCTATCTAGGGATGTCAATGAGGCTGGTAGGGTACGGATACTAGCTCCCTCGTACCTTACCCACTGGATAAATATATGTCCCGTTAGATATCCGTTATACGGGTACCCGTCTATTTTTTTCATATTCGCGGGTATTCACGGATATTCGTGGGTATTTACAAAATTATTTAAAAAATAAATATTTAATCACAAATTCAAATAAAATAAAATAAAATATATTACTGTCCTAAATTTTAAATAAAGTTCAAATAAACTCAAGTCCATACAAGTCCAGACAATTATAAAAATAAATAATAAAATGACGTTCAATACTATGGAGATTCTTTAATTAGTACTTTAATCAATAAACTCATTTTCTTCAATTGATTCATGAAAAATAATCAAATAATAAACCTTAACTGTCACGAGTCAAGTATTCTTATTTTGATTTCATCATTTGACAACAAGCATATCATAAACGTCACTATCTATATAGGGTTTAATGTATATGCCCAGTCACGATTTATATAGAATTTGATGTATATGCCTAATTTCAAAGAAGGGAAAGAGAAGAATGTCAAGAGATGTACTTGGAAGAAGACAATGTACTAATACTTGAAACGGGAAGAATGAAGACAGAAGACAAGATGTGCAATTTAGAAAAAATTAAGTTAAAATATTTTTTACTAATATATATATATATATATATATATATATATATATACACACACACATATATATATATATATATATATATATATATGTATATATATAAGGGTATTTTTGTGAATTAAATTTTAGCGGGTATGAGTATCCACGAGTAGGGATACTATGATACCCGTACCTGCGGATAACATGTATCCATTTTTAATATTTATTTCCTATCTATTACGAATTTTATCCAAAGGTACCTGTGCCCGTGGATACGAATATTTTTTACATTCCTAGGTCTATCCCATTTTTTTAAGTTCCGCCTCTATGTCACACAGAGCATATGGTGTAATTTGATAATACGTTATAGTTGTAATAGCCAAATATTTGTTGTTTCTCCTCGTGTCGCTCTCAATCTCATATGTTTTTTCCTTCTTGTTGCCCTTTTTTAAACGTATCAAAAAGTCAGTGCAAGCATCCTAAAATCTTAACGTCAAAGTTAGTATGTCATATAATTCAAAGAATTGGATTATTGTTGCAACTTGTAAGACACACTTCTAATTCTAATCACGTCCACGGAAGAATCACATATGCAATGACGAGTGCAAATCGATACGTTCAATTCAATCCGATTACAATTGCATTCAATCAAATTCATCATTGTTTATACGTTTCAAATAAAATGAAATAAAATTTTTGAAAATAATATAATAAGAAAAACTTGTCTTAAACTACAAAATTCAAAAACTAAGAATTCTTACGTATAATTTTTATTTTTTTTTTTTTACATTTTAACTAGAGTTTAGCTCTCTTTTTTAGCACAACTGTTTCCCCATGGAAAATGAAAGGAAAAGCACTTTTCTTTTTCCTTTTCTTTTATCCCAAAAAAGCAAAGTAAAAAGTCATAATATTAAGCAATCAAAATAACCGCGTTGTCATGGTTATTTCTCTTAAAGTGACAGGACATACATGATCAGATAATGTTTTTAAAAATAACTTATTTTTCAAGTAATTTAAAAAAAAAAGAGAGAATAACATAGATTTTTGTATAAATTAAAATTACGATTTTTTTTTAAGGGTTAATAATTATTTCTCTAAGGAGTTTCGTTTAAGAAATTGACAAAGATAAATTTTAATTTATAGATAAGTTAAATTGTATACATAGAAAAGTCAGTGTAATTATCTATGTATTAACATCATATATAAACCAGCTTTAATTTATTACCCTTTTAACAATTATAGAAAATTTATCCAAACATATTATTAAACTAATAAGCTACCTCAAAAGATTATTCTAATAGTACTTGCTAAATAAACATAAGGGTGTGTGATTACTTTATTCGCATATAAAGGTATAAAAAAAGTTATTCATGAACTATTTAATTCAATTTATGAAACATTTAAATTAAAAAAAAAAATTAAGTTGGTGTAAACTTTGATGGCTTGTAGGGAAATGTTTATACATTTATTAGGGAAATGTGTATATTTGTGTTGAGAACATTAAAATGAAATCTGTTTATGCATGTAGGACCCTGCAAAAGCTGTAGAGAACTCTCATGGAAGTAGTAAAACCAGAATATCTTGATGAAGATTTGTTTAAAAATATAGCTAGACTTTTGCAACCATTTTCTCTTGAGTGGTTACTTTTCAGCAATTATGGTTTCTCTAAAAAGTAGAACAGATAGAAGCACCACTAGTATCAGCCAAGATGCCTACAGTGTCTTCCATGGAAAGCTATAGTCTCCCACGAGATTCATAATCAATTTCCTCAATTGCCTTGACAACACAGAAGCAGCACCTATGCTAATTCACAAGTTGCATATGCTGGCACATGGCAGATTTATACACATCTCTAAGAGCAGATAAAAAGGCTGCACTTTTCTGCCACAACATGCCATTGTAAAATATGCATCAGTTCTTCACCAATCATAGCATGGTTCCAGTATGATTAATTTGATCACTTGTTTTTTTATCAAGTCTTCTTATCCTCAATAGCCTCTCTTAAAGCTTAGGATTATGAGCAAAGCAAATAACTTATTCATTCTCAATGATGGGTCATTTTACATATAAATCCCACCCTTATGACTTACCAATGGCTGGATGTTGCTGCTTGAGGTTTAGACGATATTAATGTCAGAAAGGCAATGAAACCCTTTTTGACTTTGGTTTTAAGTCTGGTACCATTGATTGTGACATTATTACATGATGATTTGGTAATAATATGAAAATCTTACACAGACAAAATCAACCTATATAAATAAACTATCATAATAATCATTCGTACATTTTTTTAAGAGCACATAATATCTCAACAATCACAAGTTCACGTAATTTTAAACCTATATCAGTTCAACCAAAGAAACTCAAGGATAAGGTGATTTCCAAGTAGGAATTAATTTCTTGGCTTGTGATCTTAGGCAAGAATCATTCATGCATTTTATGCATTTGTTTCAGACACTGCAGAACTTCCAGGGACCTCTATTAGAAGGAGTAAAATTACAAGATGAGGCTCAAGATTAATTTAAAACTCTATAGCTAAACTATTTTACATCAGAAACCTGTCGTCTCTCCTTAGGTTCACAAATCATCGCAGAAAATTTCCTCAATAACTTGACAAGAAAGAAACAGCTATGGTACTTGGTAAGTAGTATGTGATGGCAGATTTATACACATCCTATCAAGAGAGAAGTTGCACACAGTATTTATGTTATGACAGCATGGATGGAGACACCATATCAAGCATGAGCTCTTCCCTGATCATGAAGAAATTTTTCTCAGGCTTGATGGTTTTAAATTGCAATAATCAACATGTTCTTACAAGCTTTGGTCTCCACATCCTAGCAAACCAATTACTTTCTCCAGGCTTCTGATCCATGGTCCGTTTCTTGTTATTTGTTTCAGTATCCTGGGAACTTTCCACTCTTGACACACTCCTCAAGGGCAATTGTGGACTGGAACAGGATGAGGATGATTCTACCATCCCATTCACCATTTCCAATACCTCACTCATCTTTGGGCGATTCTTTGGATTTTTTACCAAGCATCGGTTTGCTATCATAGAAAGTCTCTGGGCCGATTTGAAGATTTGTTTCTTATCAAGTCTTGGGTCTAATATCAGTTGAAATTTCCTCCCATCTGATAGGTATGGCCTTATCCATTCCAAGAGCTTCTGCTCACCTCTGGGGCGATTTCGATCTATAGGGTGCCTACCGGTGATGAGTTCATAAAGGAAGACACCGTAGCTCCACACATCATTCTTTGATGTTAGACGTCCAGTTTGAACATATTCTGGAGATGCATATCCCATTGTTCCCACAACCTGACAAGCATAGGCAGCCATATGAACACAAGTAATATAGAGTCATGGATTCCAGTTTTTTATGGTTTGGTGCTGTTGAGCAATATGCTACACACTTGAACAACAAAAGGGGTGCTAAAAGGGTAACTTAAATATCTGCATGCCCATGTTGAAATAACAGTGATAAAATGAAAGCTGAATTTAGATTGAGTATACATTATTTGCTGTTATAATTTTTGTTTTCTGTTTTATTTTGTATCAAAATAGTCATTAGTTGGCTTCTTGACTATGTGCTAGTGTTAGTTAACTGTAATCTATGTTCGTAGCTTTTCTGTACAGGTATAGATAGCTTTTGTTCACCCTAAGAAGATAGCTTTTGCATCATTCAGAATTAATAAAGGTTCTTCTTTCTTTATCTGTTATATTAGAGTCTATCTAAAAGGATTACTCGCCATGTTATACACATATGATGTCCAATAGTATCTGATGTGAGAAAGTGTATTGGAAAAAAACTTAAAATCTCGTATCAACTACAAATAATGTCAAATACAGAATATAAATGGATATAAACCTCGCCTCATGAGTTAGGCCTTAATCATTTTGTAAGAATAATCAAGAAATGAACTCAATTTTTGACAGAGACTTTCTTACGATTTTCAGAACTGAATCAATATTCATTCTATTATACTTCATATTTGACACAATCTTTATTCAGCCTCACTAGATCTACAGACGACTAAAGATTGATGAGTTATTTTTTTCATATGGGTTGGTCACTAAAAGATTGTGGTTGGATTATTGCCAACACAGATTTACCCTAGTCTTGTTTTGAATTTCTCTACTTTCTCATGTGAATAATTAGTTAAAAAGATTAAAGGCAATTACCGGTCTTCAAATGTTAGCAACATCTATTTACAAAATCATAGATTAATAGTACACATAGGCATACCGCGGTTGAGACATGAGTCAGTCCATCTGATGGTCCCAACCTAGCCAACCCAAAGTCTGAGAGCTTTGCATTCCATTGTTCATCCAAAAGGATATTTGAAGATTTGAAATCTCTGAAAATTATCTGCATTATGCGTACATAGTTAGCATATCATTAATCAACTGCACCAAGTATATAAATTAAACATGACATTGATCAAAGTACTCAAATTAACTCCTCCGAGATACCTTTCTTCTTTTCTAGCTAAATTACACTTCTCTCGTGAGATATGATTAAATTACAGTGCCTTCCCCAAGAAACTAACATGTTTTATGCTTTAGTCTATTTTAACGTGAACAAGCCTCTTACAACTAGTTTTCCTATCTTTGTGAGTAGAAAGAAAAATTTTAGTTTCCCGTGAATTCTGAAATTGGTAAACTATATTTTGTATGTTTAGTTTACTTTAAAAAATAACACCCTCAAGAAAGATTCTTACGAAAGAAGGTAGGAAGCTAACTTTTCTTAATTAAATACAAATTTTAATGACAAAAACACCATGTTAGCCTTATTACATCATTTAACACAGTAATAAATTAAAAATTTCTAGCAATATTTTTTATTAACCAAATAGAATTTAGTCATTCATGAGTATTATAATTCCTACGATTCATGATTCCCATATATGAAAAAATGTATCAGATAACAAACAGCCTTTTAGCTTAGTAGGTAGACTCTGGAATGCTAGAAGATGAAATAAAGATTTTAAGTTCCAAAGTCATTAACAAGGGTATTTAAAAACATCATTTCATTATTTGAAGTCCTAAAGTCTGTGTAAAATCAATGATAGGATGCTCAAAACTAGCTGAAGTTGTACAGAGGAAAAATGTCCCTGGGGAACTCATTAGTAGTTATTTGCATTAAATGGACTAACACATTTCATGTCATAGGGGGAGGGAGAGGAAAGTATAATGTTAGCATCTATTTGGTGAGGACAGAATAATTCACCTTTTTCCTTTGGGGATGTGGATTATATAAATGTGCAGAGAAAGATTTGTAGAGAAAGGCTTATTAAATTGAATAGGAATTTATGAAACTTGTGCCACAAACCTATACCTGAAAACCCATTTCTTCATGCAGGTATGTTAATCCACGAGCTGCATCTCGTGCTATTTTCAATCTCCTACTCCATGAGAGAGGAGCCTCTGATCGGTGGGATAAATGGTGTTCCACACTTCTGTTAGGCATGTATTCATAAATCAGAAGCCGCTGGATTCCTCTTTCATCATCTTCTGCACAATAACCCACTAGTTTCACAAGATTCGGATGCTCAACAACACCAAGAACATTCACTTCTGTCACCCATTCCCTGTGCCCCTACAAGCCAAAAGTAGAGTACCAAAATTTAAAACGGAGGAAACAATACATAGAAACAAATAATTCATATCTTCAGTAGCAACCATAGCATCTTAGTGTGTTTTGGAACGCACATCAAATTCACATCCAACAGAGAAGTTACTCTTCATGGCTTCTATAGTTAACTTTAAGCATGTGCATCGGATGTATGCAATGAAAATATCAAACATCCACATTTCCTTTAAACTTTCTAAAAAAGTAATCGTAAAAGTTTATCGTAGATCAGATAGGAGATCGGATTTTCAAGTAATTTTTTAATGGATCAAAATGGTTTAATGAAATTTTATATCCCACCGATTATTATCCAAAATAAAATTTATCTAATCCATCTAGTTTGCTACCCCTTGTAATATATACATTATATCTCTCCTCGAGATATCAAAAAGCACAGAGAAAACTAATTACAGACTAGTGCATGACAATGCCTTTACTAAGGGCATCTCCAATGCAAGGATCACAGGCTTAAGACAGGAGTATGTTAATGTAACATGAAATTCAAGACTATGAATCATAAGAATAAAAAAATGGATTGTGGGTGTTCTGCAGAGGCAAAAAATGCAAGAAGATTTACAAATGATAGGAACACACATAATAAATGAGACATCATAAGATGAACCCTACATTGGAGAGGGCCTAAGATAAAAACAGAAGCCAAACTCTTACCTGCATTCCTCTTTTACTAAGCTGTTTAACTGCAACTTCAATTCTTCCAGAGGGGACCTCCACACTTTTGATCAATCCCAGGTAGACACACCCAAACCCGCCTTCTCCAATCATAACAGAGCGACTGAAATTCTTTGTGGCTGATTTCAGTTCAGAAACAGTAAACACTCTGAGGTTGCTGGACCTCTGGGACAAACTGGGTATTGCATTCCTCCTGAGAGATTCTGTGCTGCCATTGTCTGAAACTTCCTGAGAATTTAACTCAGAACCAGATCTTCTAATATCAGCACACGTGGAATTCTCCGACCGGCCCGATGTTGATCGCAAGCCTTTAGGCTCATCTTTCTTCTCTCCATAGGAGAATGTAAAACACTTCATGGCTGCTGACTGTACTGCATTTTCATTTTCAGAAGAGAATGTTGAGATTTTTATATTCATTTAGAAGCAACACAGCATCTAATGTAAAGACATATATATGACGAAGAATCCTCAAATTGAATTCACAAAGAAAAAAAAAACACTTGCTTCAAATAACCATATCATCAAACACCTTCTAGAGCATCCTTGTCAGCCTAATTCCCACTGTCATCGACATCTCCAATTTTAGATAATCCAAATATAAATGTTTTCAATCACTGTTCCATGTCTCTTTTACCACCAGCAAAAGCTAAACAAGTCAGAAGTATTCAGATAACCAGTCACAATCTAGGAAGTAGCCCAATTAACCATTTATACTAACAGAAACTAAGTTTTGCTTTCGTGAAATACAAAATGAATTCAATTTTTGTCTTTGGGGGCAATACCAAATCTCTATACTTTCAGAAATACCAACAGAAACCATCAACCCGTACCAGATAAGTCAATTTTTAAAACTACAAAAGGTTAAAAATTAGTAATGGAAACAAAATTTTGTTTTCGGGAAATAAGATTAAGACTAGAAAGTGTCCAAATTGGTCATCCATATCACAATCTGAAAGTGTAGAAGCCCGGAATCGTATTAAGGATCATATGGGATCAGTTGCATGCACCCTTTACTCATACAAAAGGAACAACTACAAAAAGGAGAGATTTTTGGGGGTGAAACTCACCTCTGGTTGGTGCAAAAGGAAACTTTTGATCTAACAGAAGTGAGATGTTGGCAGTCCCCTTTGGGTCAAGATTCCGAAGAGGACCAGCACCATTTCATTTGCCTCCAAAAGTGGAGACTTCAGAGAGTGAAAGGAGAAAGAATGAGTTTAAGAGAAGTTTTCCACACGGCAGCAGATGCTGGCTTGGTCACCTTAGTTTACCGAACAAAGTTCAGCCTAATAAAGTAAGTAATAAATATTGGAAGCTTCATTAACATGATAAAAAGAGTGTGAAAAGGGTGTGGTTTTGGATTTGACAAGAGTGACTCTAGAATTTAAGAACCTAAATGTTGAAATTATGAGCTTTAAAATTACGATTATTTAATTCTAATATAATGCTTAGATTATAAATTTCTTACATTAAAAAGAAAATCTTAAAAACAATGTTGTAAAGTAAGTAAAATAAAAACAAAAGACTACTGTAAGAAAATCTCATTATTTTTTTATAAATATTCTGATCCATACATTCTCTTACACTAATGGTAGGAACAGTGGATAGTGAAGTGCATAAATGAATATACGCAGAATTTGGACGAAATGAAATAACTTATCCAAAACGTGAAAAGAAAAACTTTGGAAGGAACGTGGAAGAAGCACAATAGAATGAAAAGGAATATAATTGGAAAGTTAAGATAGCAACGATGAAAGAAATGCACATTTCATTTCTTCGTCATAGTCATGTCATGGTGAACCTTCCACCACGCTTCTTCCTTTCATGTTAAGTGTTTGACTGCATACATGGAAGAGTAATTAATTTATTATTTTTCTGCATAGACATGTAACTGCAAAGAGTGTATCTTATTCATACTAATCTCTTAGGATAATTTATAAAAATACGATATTCTAGTGAGTGAGTGTATATAAATGTTTAAATTGAGAGAAGAAGAAAGAGAAAAAAAAAGAAAAAGTGAATGGTGTTTATAAATTAGACTGTTCAAACAATTAGTGACAATTGCTGTATTAGGGGTGTCTTAAAAGATAACTGGAGTCATGATTCAAATATATTTTTACGCATCGGAGTAAACAAGGTACTGGACAAGAGGCCATTTTTTAAAAATATTTTGGATTACTAAATTTTGATAATTTTCTCTTATAACATGATGTGTAATTTTAAGTGGTTTTGAAAGATTGAAACTGAAAAAAATAAAAAATAAAAAACCACTTAAAAGATGACACATAAAATTATAAGAGAAAATTGTCAAAATTTAGTAGTTAAAAGATCATTTTTTTTTAAATATAATCTTTATAAAAGAAAATAATAAAAATAAACTTATTCCAAATTTATTTACCAAATATTATACCCCATTCATGTGATTTTTATCCATTTTTTGAAATCAATTGACCAAATCTAAAAGATTAGTTAGAAAAATATTAACAATTACAAAATTGTATACAAATAATTTTATATATTTAAATATTTTTTGACTTATGAAATTAAAATTAATTTAATTTGTTTAAATTTATATTTTGTTATTTAACTTCTTTATATTAATATTTTTATTTGGATTATAGTTTAAGATCATTCTTTTTATTTGGTTGTATATTTTAAAATAATATAATAATCTAACATTTAAAAAAAAAAAGTATGTGTGAATATTTACGGGTAAAAGAAATCATGAGTATTTATTAAATAAGTATCAAGTAAGTAATAATAAGACAAATTCTCCTAATATCATTTTTGAAAAACAAATAACGCTAATGAGCATCACTTAGCCAATTCGGTCTTACATATCCAACAATGCATATATTATATACTTTGAAATTGCTTAGACCTCTATATTGTCTTTTTTTTTTTTTTTTTTTTTAAA
>Ga0214544_1002656_pt1 | contig 37484 bp, 19 predicted proteins | sample CNSS3metaG_FD_160074 | JGI IMG/M metagenome (GOLD analysis project Ga0214544, IMG submission 160074) | Root nodule microbial communities from cowpea collected in UCLA plant growth center, Los Angeles, California, USA - CNSS3 | ecosystem: Host-associated > Plants > Roots > Nodule | place: USA...
ATTGAAAAAAATTAATACTTACTCTTGTAACATGTTTTTCAAAGCAGATGGAATCTTCCTATGGCATAAATAAAACCATACAACCGTGCATTGTCTTGGAATGATGACACATAGTTGCCAATGATACCTACCGTCAATCACAAGTACTTAGCAGAAATAATTAATAATACTTCATAAAATATTACTAGAAAAAAAACATACGCATCAATGTATGGCGCAAAGTAGATCTCTCTATTTGACTCAACCATCCATGTTTGCAAATAAAGTTTGATGTGGTCATGTGAGTTTCCCGAAGGTTGAATGGTTTGAGGTTCAATGAATCCATATACGGCAGATCGACCTTGGTCCACAATGAATCTATAATAAATCTACATACATAAAATAAAAATTAATGCAACAATAATATTAAAAAATCAAATACAATTAGTCCAATTTTACAAATAACAATAAATATAATTTTATTTCGTAATTTTACAAATATTATTATAAAAATTCAATTAAAAAAAGAAATAGGCCAAAAAAACTAAAAAAAAATAGTCTAAGATAAAAATTATAATTGCAAATAAAAAATACAAGCAATTACATACATACAATGAAAAAGAGATAACAAGCAAAATAATATCAAAACGATGCAAATGGGGATGAAAACGCATAATATTTGGTTGAAAACGCCTAAAATCAATCCACAATCAAATACCAACTAGGTTGGTGGTGAAAAATGGTCGAAACTCACCTAGAGGAGGTCAGAATAATGGTCACCGACGGGAAGGATCGCGAAACACTGCAAATGAGGATGAAAACGGAAAATATTCGATTCAAAACGCTTAAAATCAATCCATAATCAAATCCCAACAAGTTTGGTGGTGAAAAACGTTCAAGAATTACCTGGAGGAGCTCAGTATGGTGTTTGCCGACGGAGAAGCTTCGCGAAAAATTGGTGGCGCGACGAAACAATTAGGGTTTATGCGTTTCGCGTAGAGAAAACCCAAAAATTGACGTCGGGGCTGCGTGGTCAGATGTTACTTAACGTCGGTGCAGAGGGGGTCAGACGTTAAATTAAGTCGGGGCATAGTGGGTCAGACGTTAAATTAAGTCGGGGGCAGAGAGCTCAGACGTTAATTTTTACATAACGTCAGGGTATTGTGGGTCAGACGTTAAATTACGTCTGTGTTGGAATGGGCAGACGTTAAAAAAGTCAAATAATTTACAAAAATGCCACCGGTCATTTTTAACGTGGGACTTTTTCTGGATAAACGTTATATGGGTGATGTTTTTTTTGTATTAGTGCTTATAGATGAATTATACACTTGAAACTCATAAAAGGTTTGAATATCATTTCTTCCATTATAGGGACACAACTAAAACCTTGGAACTTGGCTTTATAGATAAAGATTAAAGTCCATAAAATTTTTGATAACATTATTCATTTAATATATTGTCTTCATTTTCTATTCATCTAATCTAATACGAGCATACAAAGTCCATTAATGATTCATTGATGAGGTTATCCATCTACTATTACTATATTCATATTGCTCAAAATATTTACTCTATTCTTGCAACTTACAAACTATTTTAGGTTTGTGCTTTGGCAAGATTGAAAAGGGAAAATTTTATTATTCAAAAGAGAAGTAGGTAGGATACTACTGTAGAGGGATCATTACCTTCTCAAAGTACATGTCCATTAAAATTTCTTTCAAGTTCTGATGAAAATAGATGTGATTAAACCAATTCCCAAATGGAAGGTACCACTTAAAATATGTTTTACACTTACAATTTGGAACTAAATTCTACTCAAATTAGTTTCTATTAACATACTTATGACCATATTTACATAGATTTTTCAATGCACTCAAAGTCAAGTTCTGAAGATGAAGAAACATTGGAAGACAATGTTTTGGATAAACAAAAAGGCAAGAATATGGATACTGTGCTTTGGCAAGATTGAAAAGGAGAAACTTGATTATTGAAAAAAGAAGTAGATGTACACAAAGTTACTCTAAACCAGTACAACATCCACAACAAAGGCTATACAACATACCACTCTCAGCTATTACTTTAATTGCACTCAATGAACCATCTTCCTCAACTCCTTGCTAGGAAGCATTCCATACTCAACAAATATCCAATCAGTTAGTAACGTTAGAGGAAATACAATCCCACATAATATTGCCCATCGCACAAACCTAATTAATAGGTTTGATGCCTTTATAGAGGGATCATCTCCTTTTCAAGGTATATGTCATCAGTACAACACCAAGACATTCAATACACAAATGGGAGGTACCACTCAATATATGTTTTACAACTGCTAATCTAATAAATTATACTTAAATTAGTTGTTATTAAAATTCTTATGATCATATTTAATAAGATTTTTCAATGCACTCAAGTTTAAGTTCTGAAGATGAAAAAGAGTTGGAAGATAGTGTCATTGATATATTAGTTGACTCAGATGTAACATCTCATATCAATTCCTATTTCTAACTATAATCAAATGTTCATATTATTTATGCTAAATTATTTTGTCATTTGTAAGGGATACAAAGATATTGGTTAACCTATATATCAATGTCACCATTGCAAAGCCCACATGTGCTATCAAGAAAGGATAAGGAAAAATGTACATTCCTGCATTCCAAAGTTTCAACTATGTTGTGAGAATGAAAATTTTCAATTACCACTACGAAGGAGTTTCCTCCTTTGTTGCATCATCTTCTTATTGATATAGATTCTGTACAAAGCAAGAATTATCAGCAAAATGTAAGAACATATAACATGATGTTTGCTTTTACTTCTCTGAGAGCAAAAATAGATAGAAGTATCAACAATGGCTAATGACCACCAAATTTGAGAATACAAGGTCAATCATGTCACAAAATTGGTAGTCTTCTTCCATCAGTTGGATTAGTCCTGAAGTTTGCAAAACTCTATATTTATGATAGTAACAACGAGACACATAATAGGATCCAATCTTCAAGGTTAACATTTCGAGTTCAAAAATAACTACTACTTACACTAAAATTTCAATTAATTATTCTGTTATATATCAGCACAATAATATACAAGCACAATGATTTATTCCATTTTGGTTGTAGGAACTCAAACCGTATATATGTTGAAATTGTCCAGCAACTAACAAACATGTTTGATATTTATAATGTCCATGCCAAATCATTTAGAATGGCAAGAGATAGATACAAGGACAAACCATATGATGACTTGAAGCTAAGACTCATAGCAAACAAGACTAAGGATGGTTAAATTTATAATATTCTTATTGTTTAAGAAGTTGCAGCCTTAATTATAAGTGATGTTGATACTGCTTCGCCTAGAGATATCATCATGGAAAATATAGGTGGAAAACTACAAAGAATAAATGAATTACACACAAGTTACCTAGGATTTCAGTACCCACTACTATTTCCTTATGGTGAGGATTGATATAGGCATGATGTTTATCACCGAAACACATTGTCATCAACAGGAAGAAAAAGGAATCGCCTAACAATAAGATAATGGTTTTGCTTTCACATACAAATAAAAGATTCTGAAGCAAGTACTCTACTAAGATCAATGAGACTATTTAGCAGTTTGTTGTGGACGGATATACGATGGTAGAATTTGAAAGATTAACCTTCATCAGGAACAATCAATCAAAACTAAAAGTTGAAAAGTACAAAAACCTTTATCAACCAAGTACAACTGAAGAAAATCAAGATCCAAGCAAAGGAAAGAGACTTATGTTGTCGTCAACCTTTGTTGGAAGTTACAGGTTTGTGGATTAATTATATTTTTAAGATATGACAATTTGCAGACATGTTAGTTTTCCATATTTGTTTATAACATTTTCTAATTAAAAAAAATGTCCTAAAAATTGTTATGAAAATTCTGATCCAAAAATTCCAAAATATGTAGTCCGAAAACCACTTTTCCGAAAGTGAAATCTGAAAATTTGAGGGGTGCACACAGGAAGTAAAAGCCTTGAAACAAGTATGGATGTTGGACAATACGACTAGCATAATGGATTTTCCATTTTATCCCATCTATAAAATAATAAATTAGAATTTCTTGTGTATACAAATCTTCATTTTAACAATTAAACACGTTTTTTCGAAAAGTCAAAGCAAATTCTCATTTATCTATTTTTAAATAAAAAATAAAGATCCTAAATTCAGAGAAAATTTAATTTCAATATAATAAATGATATTTTTATTAAAAATACAGCTTTTTAAATAGCAAAGCTAACCTTTTATTTTTTTTTTGGATTCCTCCTTTCGTGGAGGGTGCTAGAACACCTCTAAACCAACATTAAGAACCATGCTCTCACGAGCATTGCTAGAGTACATGAACCATTCACAGAATATGTTACAGTTGTTTGTAGCATTTCTCCCACAAAATATTAATAGACTTGATAAACTACAAAGTAAATGAATTTCCAGAGACAAGCATTGTAAAGAAACTAAGGGAGAGCACTACCAAAAACTAACAGTTAATAATTTACAGATTGATCTTTTGAGAAAGGAAACAACACGAAGCCTCAATTTCTGCCAAAAAAAGGAATCAACAAAACCTCATAAATTTAACACCAAAAGAACTTTCCATCCACTTTTGCCGAGAGAGAAGTTATAAGCACACCGGCTGCTTGAAGTGTTTGACCAACATAAATTCCTGTGAATGCTCAACTGCGTATTTTTGAAGATAAAATCGGCAAATAAGTGACTTTAAAGGCTTTCAGCATGTGTACCAAAAGAGTCTTACCCCACATGACTTATCATGAATCTGAGAACTTCTCTGAATCAGATGGAAGTAGACCAGGAACGAATTTGTCCCTCAGAAGCACAAGAAAGATCCAAGAACATTGTTTTCATGTTTTCCGGTTACAGGGGTGATGTAGAAGACACAACCGCAACTTGTATGAGGGGACGCCCTGGGAGTTTTGGTGGCTCCAGATTTCCTTGAAGAAGAGATGCCCTTTCAGGATTTGAAAGCATTAGTTGCTGCATGTCCTTTGAAAGCACGTGGAAAACAGCCTGAAGGTCTATCTTTAGTTTTCGACAGGTTGCTATGGAATCAACACCACCCTTTCCAGATTGCTGCAGCTGATAAATTGAACTCAAGTTAAATTTACATACTGAATATGGTTTTTGCACCATAAATAATTCTATGATTAGGAGTGAAATGCCTTGTAGCACATTATGCAACAAATACTTACATGCTACCTTGCACATAGTATACAACAAAAGGGCCGGTGAACATTAATTGTTGTTTGTTCAAAAGTAAAAGTATGCTTTCGTGATGAAAACATGCGAAAAGTATTACATACGGTACAAAATCTCATCATTGCCTCTTTAAGGAATCAACACTATTTTAAGATAAAACAAAGAAAAGTAAACCTGAACTTCTCTAATTTCACCAATTGATACAACAAAAGATACAAAAGGAGCACTCTCCTTCCCACTGGATTAATCCAGTTACAAGACTCAATTCGCTGTGGTAATTGTAATTTGAAAGCCACTTCTCCAATTTGTTTAAGAAACAAATATAGTCAGGTTCATGATAACGTGTTGAAAGTTTGGGTGAAACTTATTAAACATAGAACTCTGTCTATGTGGTTGAACTTTTAGATACATCTGATCACCTAGTTTGATCATGGAAGATTTGCAAAGAACATTAGCATGAATTGTCGTTTAAGCCAAGCCTTATCTCTGTTCATAAGGTCCTGCACCATAGCTTCCACTAGAGTTTCTGAGTAAAAACCTGGCTATTGAAGGAGGAGGACGAATATAAACCACCTCAAAAGGAGTGCAACTAGTTGACACTTTGGAAACTGATATTATACCAGATTCTGCCCAAGGGATGAATTATGCCTAAACTTTTGGCTGCTCAGAACAAAAACTGCTTATATAAGTTTCCAAGGTCCAAGTGAGGACCGCGATTTGTCCATCCAATCGTGGGTGATAGGTTATACTCATCCTTAATTTCGAGTCCTGCAACCTGAATAACTCCTGCCAAAATAAGCTCATAAAGGTTGGGTCACGACCATCACAATAGAACTAGGTACTCCCATGCAAACAAATTATTTCCCAAACAAAATATGTCAGCAATAGACTGAGCTGAATATGGGTTTTACTAGAATGGAATGGCAATACTTACTCAATCTATTCACAACCACCAAGATTAGACCATTAGATTTGGGTATTGGTAAGGGTTGCAGTAGCCTTGTTGGAGATGATGACAAATACTTGCTACGTTTGGCATGCATGACAAGCTGCCACATATTCCGTCAGTACCCCTTTCATACCAATCTAATAAAGGGATTGCACAAGTCTATGGAAAGTGCGATATATTCATGAATGTCTCGTGGTAGATGAAGAATGAAACTCTTGTAGTTATTTAGGAATCCATTGAGATGTTGCTGCAAACACCAATCTTCCTTTGTAATAATCTGCTATGTTCCAAAGTATAACAGTGGTGCAAGTTTAGATCCTTGGTTAAATCCTCCTTGATTTTTGGCAAAACAGGATCAAGATTAACTTCATCATCAATAGCCACAATATCCTGCCAGAACGGTTTAGATATAGGAGCAATAGTAACAACCTTTTGCAGTTGTCTTAAAGGCACTTAGACTGTCTTGAGCCTACTAATTTCGTATAAAGTGTTGATAATAACTTGTTAATCCCAGAAAGCGTCTCAAGGCTCTACTAGTCTTGGGATTAGGCCATGGTAATATAACTTCAATAGGAGGTTGTTAGAACAAAGTTCAACAAACCCTTTGTATGATTTTGATTGTGGTTTGATGAAAAAGTATAAAAAATATACGAGTATCACATAAAGTCCGAACCAGATGTTAAACTTTTCTTACAAAACGCAAGTTGTGTGACTAAATATATGCAAGCGCTATTTGTTGTATGCTTCGTCTGATAGACCTAAGCAATTTGTGTATGCTCTTAGTCTAATAAGCTTTTGCTTGGACAAACACAAACGAGTATACTTCATCTGACAAATGCAAACCTTGAGAATTTCATGGTACACATCAAACTAATAAAATGCTTATTTTATACTTGCACGAAATGTTCACTTCTTCATTCTTTCAATAGGAGCTCACAACATTTTGTCAACATCAAGATCCTCTAAAGAATGTGTTGAAAGTTGCTCCATACAATAAACTTTTCTAAAATAGGTGGGATGTCAATCCTACAGAGTCATTCAGTTGTACCAAGCCTTGCGCTTTGCTCGAAAGGTGGAGATAAGCTACCTACCTAGGCTTGTGAAGCTTTGTTGTGTTTTAGAGGTGTTGCCAAAGAAGCCACATGTATTCAATGCTAAAGTCAAGAGCATTCAATGCGTCTCAAAGCTTCAAGAGTGGTAAGATGCAAGAAGAAGCAATAGAAAAAGAAGACCCTCAAAATAGCTCCAAAAGATTTGTAATGGCTCTTTTCTTCTTAGCTTTGTATAATGGAGATATCTTTGAAGAAGGAAGGTTGAAGAAAGTGTTGCAACAAGAACGAGAACAAGCTCTTGTAATCTTAAGCAATCATTAGCCTTTGCTAGTGAGAAAGAACATTGTTCCTATTCATAGCTATCTATAAGAGAGCATAATGCTTATATTTGTAAGACATTACCTTCTTTCTAGTGAACAACCTTGCAATCCTTTAGATTACTTTCTTTGTAAACCTCTGTAGTTTTAGCTAGGAGTGATTGTTGTTCAAAAATACTCGATTTTAGCTAGGGGTAAGCGTATTCCAAACAATACTCGGTTTTAGTCAACAGTGGTTGTTGTCCAAACAATACTTGGTTTTAGCCAGGGAGTGGTTTAGTTCCAAAAAATACTCGATTTTAGCCATTGGTGGGTGTTGTCCAAACAATAATCAATACTAGCCAAGAGTTATTGTGTTTTAAACAATTCTTGATCCTAGCTTGGAGTGGATGTGTTCCAAACAACACTCAATCTCAGCCAAGAGTGATTGTGTTCCAAAAATACTCAGTCATTAGCTAGGAGTGGTTGAGTTTCAAATAATATTTGTGTTTAGCCATAAGTGGATGAGGTCCAAAGGATATTCAGTTTTATCTTGCAACGATAGTCTACCATAATAGAACTTGACCGTGTTGATCAGAAACTAGATATACTCTAGGTTATCAGACAAACTAGTATAAAAATACCTTACATAAATCTCTCTCAACTCTTATATTTTTATATTGCATGTTATATATATATGCAACTAACCTAAGGAGAGTTTTTGCGAAAAAACAAGTTGTGAAAAATGTTAGATATAGTTTGATATTATTAAGATATTGTTAGATATTGATAACCACAATATCAAACAATATCTTCTATTTAATCTTTTTATTTTCAGTTACTCTTTTTACTTGTACCTCTCTCTATTATAAATAGATTACCCTATGTGTGGTTTATACACAAGGGAGATTAATCTCAATCCCTATCTTCTTTATTCTCAACACGGTTTATAATTCTCCTTCTCCTGTGATGTCCTCCAACATGGTATGAGATCTTGATCTAACACCACATGGAATACCTACATTTCTATTTTGGTAGATCCCTTTACCCAAAACAAATTTTAAAAACTGAATTGAAAAACCCTTGCTATGCTGGTGCAGGTCAATTCCCATTCATATCAATTGGTTCTATTTCTTGATAGCTGTTAATAATTTGTATGACCCAGTGAGTCACATCATGTTCAGTAGCCTGTATAGGGAGCACACATCAAGCTTATTTCTGTGCTGGTTTTGACCCTACAAAGTGAAAATCGTCTCAAGAAAGGTGCTACAAAGATACTGCTGCAAGGGAGTTTATAAACATGTGTGTTTGACCTTATCTTAGTAAAGGCTAGGTTTTTCAGTGTATGTATGTATTACACTTGTAAACACTGTAATACATGCATGTACAAGGAGGCCAATATTTCACAGTTCTCTCTTTCGATTGTTCCTCTAACACAATGTTTGTTGTGCATTTTAACATTTGAAAACAAATATAAAGGGTGGTCCAGTGCACAAGGCTCTCACCTAGGATGTGGAGGGTAAATGTACGCAGCCTTAAACCCCCCACAAAGCAGAATTTTGTTTCCAGGACTTGAACCTGTGACCTCCAGGTCACAATGCAGCAACCTTTCTGTTGCTCCAAGGCTCACCCTCATTATCCATCTTGCATATTTAAATGGGATTCATAAAGGACCAAAACACCAATATATTCAAACGGGATGCACGTACCATAAGCAGTAATGCTAGGGTTTGTGTATGAACATACATAAACTTGTTGGACAAGATCAATATGTCTAAATGGGATATACAAGCTGCATAAAGGTTGTATGACATAATGTAATGTTAAGGTTAAGGTGTAGTGCTCATTAGTTGATGCAAGATACTAACTGAAATTACTTACTAATACTTTAACAAAAAAAAAAAAAAAAAAAAAAAAAACTATGGGTTTGCTTAGACAAAACTTCTTCATGAGCACTCATAAAAAATGAAAAAATGAAATTCATTTGTCTATAAGCTAAAATTAGTTTATCTATAATGTTTTATTTAGACAAACTTTTCCATAAGGACTTCTATAAGAAAAAAGAAGAAAAAATGAGACAGGCTCCTCCGTAAGTCAACATTAACTTCTGTATAATGTAATTCATAGAAGATTTCTTATATGATTTCTCTAAATTTTTGTTTCTCTGCATAATGTAATTCATAGAAGCTTTCTTATAATATTTCTCTATTTTTATTTTTACATTTGTGCATAAGTTAAGTTTAAGATAAGGAGAAGTTCATTTCACTTTTTCCTCATAATTTTCTCTTCAAGAAGTCTTTATAAAGAAGTTTGTCCAATCATACTCTCCTAAGTTAATTTTGAAGAAACTTTTTCATATTAGCTTCTCCAAAAGCTAATTTTTTGACCTGTGTAAAAGCTTATCTCATTTTTTCTTGTTCTTTTTTATTTTTTGTTTTAAGATCATCTTGTTTCTCAATTGTCTTCTTATCAAGCCTAAAATTAAAAAATTTACATCACGTGCATGCTAAAAGCAGAAAAATATTCATATTAACATTCAGCAAGGGGAAAACTTACCATATGCATTTCCAATCTGGTTTTGATTTTCAAACCCAGCGGTGACAGCTATGCAAAGAACCATAAGGATCCAATTAATATCTGGAACATAAATCTGGCCAAGGAATTTCTTTGATGTATATACAACTTTTACTCTAGGGAAACATCCAAGAGCAAGGGCTTGCTTAATAATTGAAAAAGTTGCAGTTATTGTGGCTTGGCTTGCAACTATGGCTGCCAATGTTGCAACAATAAATACTGGCCAGTATATTTTATCTGCAATACTATGCATAATCAACATCTCATATAAAACCAAATAATAAATGAAGAACATATCTGCATCATCAAACAAAAAAAATAGACAATTCTTGTAATAGGTTATAAGGTGTAAAAAGATACCATGGCAGTGCAAAATATATAGGCAAGCAATGAGAAAAGACACAAGAAAGTTTGGTAGTCAAAAATCCAACAATTTACTGTAGCTATTACATAAGATTGGTGGTATTCCAGAGGTGCAAAATTTGCAATATAAAATTGAGAACAAGGGGAAGATAATTTAAGAATTGAATTAACCTCTATTTTGATGGTATTTCTTCCTGTATTTTTTCTTGGCTTAATATGTGTTTTGGTCCTAGCATTGACTCCTTTTAAATTAAATGGAAACTAAATTGAGGACAAAAAGTTGAGGGGTCACATTGAATAAACGTCTCAAATATTGGGACCAAAAAACTTATTAAGCCTTTCTTCTTTTCTATAGATTCCATTCTGTAGTACATTCAAAGGTATTTTACAGACTAAAATTAACTTAGATCCTATAACAGTGCTCTAACAGTTACAATTATAAAGAGTCACATAAATACCACTAAATACTCTTAATAGACCTTCAAAGAAACATTCAATCTCCATTAGACACTCCTAAGAACACATTATTCAACAAAAAACATTAGCTAAATTCTGCAATAGAAAAAATGAGAAGGTGCTGTGAGGAAAAACATATAACAGAACTAGCCCCCTATATCCAAAGTCTAACTTAACCAAAAGGCACAATACATCATTTATGACTCTCAATTATACTCAGTCTAATAACTAAGGCATGACCTTGTCCTTTTGGGATGTGTATTATCAGCTTACATTCATTTGAGTTGACAAGGACAAGTTAAATTTATAACACAACCTAAAAAAATACAAGAATGATTTCATTGTAACCTACAGAAAGAAAAGTATAATAAATTAATTAACATAAATTTGAAAATAGTAGGGAAAAAAGGAGAGAAGCATCCATTAAGTTTTCAATTCTTAATGTGGCAATACACTTGTTGATTATCAGAATATATTCCTGAAACAGGTTTTTTGGGATAATTTTCTATCACACCTTTACTTCGTCACCCATAATCAAAATATATACACACACACAGAAGAGCTAGATGTCAAGATAGAAAATAGAAAGTAAAAAGAAAATAAACTCCTAAACTTAGGCCAGGAAACAGAGAGTAGTTAAAATACAAATTAAAAAAAAATATTTTAATAGTAACATATCCGCAAATAATAGCCACATGATTCTGGAATCAATTTAACACCATGATTCTGGGATTTTCCAAAAATTTCAAAATCTTACAGGTAAATCACAATTCACAGACAAAAAATTCAATAGAGTGAAAAATGACTAACCTGGAATTGAACGGTAAAAAGCATCTTGAGAATGACTCAAATTATTCATAAGATAAGCCGCTTGACCAGAATAGGCTAAAAGAAGACAAGGAAATACAACTAGAGTAAATGCAAGCTGTACAGCTGAGACCGGAAAATGGGCTAGATCAGCAAAAAGAGCTTCTGTCCCTGATATAAGACATCACAAGACAATTTGTACAGTGAAAAATTATAAATTGTCACTTCATTTATTAATAATTCTGAAATATGCAAGGGAAATCAATAACAATAAAATTTAATCATACCTGTTATGCTGAGCATGATCCCACCAAGGGAAGTCCAGCCTTCTTTTCCTCCTTTTCTAAAATAGCGATATATATATACTGGAGAAAAAGCTTTCAGAACACTGCTTCCGTACTTCCAGATGTTAAATATACCTATACTTCCAATTAGGAGAAACCAAAGAAGGACAATTGGAGCAAAGAGCCAACTAACTTTATCCGTCCCATAATGTTGCATGCTGAAGAACCCAACTAAAATTACCACAGCAACCAGCACTACAACACCTGTATTTCAGACAGAAAGAAGCTTTTCAAGACTTATGAGCTTAAAATGAATTCAAGCAATAAATACTTTCACACAGATATATGTCTTATTATAGTTGTAGGAAGGGAACATACCACTACTCATCCTAGGCTGGTTTACCTTGATGCCACCAACTGCTGATAAAACTACAATAGAAGATATGGTTATGAATCTCTTCTTGAAATAACTGGAGTTTGTTAAAGATGTTACTCATGAAACAAAACCCTATTAGCAATAATAACATTTGGTAAGGATCCCTTTGCAAATTTGCAACACAACATAATCAAACAAATGGAATTTTTTCTTCAAGAAACTAGAGGCTTGTTTTGATTTCAGAAAAAGTGTTTATTTTCTGTATCAGTAATACAAACATGTCACTTTATCTTCATTATGTTTATTATATTTTCAAAGATGTGTATATGAAATGGTGAAAACAATATTTTCAAACATATGTTACGTTAACACCTTGCTTTAATTTCTCCCTTCCATTTAATTTCTGACTCATTTGATCAACCTCGGACTAAAAGTAACTCAAGCTCATCTGAACATATCAAGCAAAGAAGATATGCCAGATTAAAAATTAAAATTTACAATGATATTTAAGCTCAAAAATTCTCTCTACCAAACCCAGCCTTAAATTTACCAGAATAGGAATATCAACAGGGGCCAACTAACCTGCTGTACAGCATATTAAGAGAAAAAATAAATAAAAATACTACATCCTTACAGGTTTCAAATGAATTTTATCCTTACAGCATAGTGTTTTATCAGAATCTTTCTAAAGTATACATTGGTGTGAGAATCCGATAACAGATAATAGAGTATTTTGCATATACCTATATATGGCGGGAAACATTAGAAAAATTGTAATTTACATGAAAACTGAAACTAGGCACATGACAATCAGTAATACATCTACTTGAGAAAATAAAGAAAGAGAGAACCATATATTTTGAGAGCTTGAAAAGGTCTCTCTTAGGTGCTCATATTTGTATACAACAGATCTGTGATACAATGATGAAAAAGGAAAAAGTAAACGACAAGTAATCCTAGATACAGATAGATACTACCCAAAACAGCATTTGAATAAAGCTTATTTAATCTATTCTAACACATCTAATTAAAAGAAAGTCATACTCCTAAGAAGTAATGAACCAAGTGGAAAGAACACAGGTTTTCTACGTAGTGTACTAAGATGAGGAATTCCTTGTCCCTCTCAAGCTTCAATTTGAAATACATCTTTGTTGCCTACTCTATTATTACAAGTAGCATACAAGGTCATTTTACCAATAATTTATATCCACATCATTGTCCTTTTTTGTCATCCCAAAAAATGAATTTGTAATTAATTACCTTCCACAGTTTGGTAAGTCAGCACACTATGCACAGATAGTATTTAGAAGCACATGCATTGATAGATATCTTTGGTAAACAACAAGCAAGCTCAAACTATTGAAATATAAAATGGGAATAAGATCAGCTACAGAAAGAAGGCATACCAGATATAGCTGGGGTAAGAATCCCATCTCCAATAACCATGCAGGTGCCAACAAGAACAAGAATAAGAATGACACTCCTTGCAGATTCTTGTTCTTCTAACCATCTTTTCGATTTTGCAGCAAAGGACCTTTCATGGAAGGTAGACCGACTATATGTTGTTAGCTCTTCATCAGTTCGATGCTGGTTGGGAAGGGTTTTTATCTTTGCATGTCGGCAAAGCAAGGAATAAAGTGCAAATGTTCCACCTGTTCCACAAATGTCAGTTTGATTAAACTTCATTAAAGCTCGGCAGTTTGAAGTAAGCATATCTATATAATGCAACCTATATGAGAAAAAAAAGAACACTTGTGAATTTTAATTAAAATTATGAAAGGAAACTGAATTGTTTATCAATTGACAAGACACTTGTCAGTGAAAAATGAAACATCACCATTCTTCACTAAACTGTAAATCTGATATACTTATAAGGAATTTTAACTATGAATAATAAAAGCTGCAATATCCAAGGGAAGGCATAAAGCAAGGGGAAAATTTTCTGATATTAGGATATCCCTCCCATTTCAGATTTTTTTCTCGCTATCATATGGGATATAAATATTTAGTACAGAGTGTATGTTGTGGTAATCTTCTTTACAGAGAATATCATTAAAACCAGATTCACGAAGCTGAGTTGTTCACTTAGAAAAGTTATAATTTTGTACTAAGTATTATCTTAAACATATACACCAAAAATGAACAAAATAATCCATACCTTGCCCATTGTCATTCGCTCTTAATACAACAAAAACATATTTGAGGAGTGGTACCAAGGTAAGAGAGTAGATAATCAAAGAAAGAGCTCCGATTACATCCTCCTGATCTTTCACTCCATTAGGAAATGTATTGTAGAAAACATACAAGGGTGAAGTGCCCAAGTCTCCATAAACTACCCCAAGACTCTGAAATGAAAGCCGCAGGAGCAACAGTGCAGAAAATTTCTGAACAAATAAAACTGTATTAACAAAGAATTCCATACCAAATCTCTTAAAAGCTTGTTAATGCATCTATATCTGCGTAACACCAGAATAGCTGGATTTCCTTATCAAATTGACATTAAGCACTCAAGTAGCTTAAGTATTTTCCATTTAAATAAGGTTTCAAATTGTTGTAACAGTTGTGGCCATAGTTGGAAAAATTGCATTCTAACGCAGTTGATGCAGCCCAACTGCAATTGCTCTAAGTATTTGTCTACTGAACGAGACAAATCTGGTTTCAAATTCATCACAAATCTTGATGTTGTAGGACGTTGTGGACAAATGTGGCTGATGCAGACCCAATTGCAGCTGTAGAGAGTTCAAAACCTTGACTTTGCAAACAAATTACAGTTGCTGACCGGTTTCAAATATATGCTCTGTAGTGCATTTAAAAACAGAGAATCTTTCTTGATTCGAAGGAAAACACTAGTTTTCGTTTAATTTGTGTTCTAATGAAGTCCTTGACAATAGCAATTAAGAATACAATTTAGTGGACTGAAACTAATAACAAGAGCAGAGAAACAAAATTAGGGTTACTGTATGCTTCAAAGAGAATGCTTCCTAATTCAAACCATGAGCAACCAGTCACTAAGGCATAACAACACGGTTGTGTCAGGGCTGCCTCAGTGAGGATAGCTATATTAGTTAAATTTCTAATGTCGGATTGACAATTCAACATCGCAATTATTAATTTTTGTAAAGTTAAGAAAGAACCATAGTTATAAGTAATGAGGCATTAATGACAAGATAAATTCAGTAAGAGAAAGAATGTAAAACCAAGTTGCAATGACTCAATGAGGCAACATACTTTTTCTCTGTACATATTTTTAAGCCTTCCTGCCTCTTCATCCATAGGCTGGTCAAGCTTCTGATCCAAATCCCACATGCTACCTTTGATATCACTATCTTCATCAGTGTCTACTCTTGAACCCATTTTCAGCTCAGATACTTGTAGGTTTCTAACCAGTAACACTATTCAGCCTTATATTCTCCTTTTTCAAGAGTCGCTCCACCCTTAAGAAAATTAAACAGAAAAAGTTGACACAAAAACCTTCAGGCCTTAAATTTGAAGTCATTTGAAGTCCATGGCAACGGGAACCACGGATCCAAACCACCCTAAAACATCTGGAAAAGAAAGAAAAAGTGAATGAGAGGTTCATAGCATCTATGAAAAAGAGATGACAGTAAAAATGGCAACCCAAAAACGAAAATCAACACAAAAATCTATACCTTATATATTGATCCAGTCTCGGACTACCAAAAACTTAATCAGAAACTAGGATAAAAAGTATCATTTTTTTCCAAGCCTACATACATATACATATGCATGGTAGAATACAAATTAAGATTGAAAACTATCTTGATCAGAAAAAAGACCCTAATGAAAAAGTAAAATTTGTAACAGAGAAACGCAAATTTGGTCCATGCAACCATACCCTTTTGATAAAAAACAGGAAAAAGTTATTGTATGCAGGTGTTATCTGATCCAAGCCTCACCTGTTGTTGCATAATCTGATAATTGCTGCTGAAATTTCCACAGTGAATTGTCTGAAAAAAGTTTTCTTTAGTTCCTTCCAGGTCTTGAAAACTAAAATCCCATCTCAATCTGAGTCCTGAAAATTTAAGGGATGAGCAACGACATGCAAGGCTCTTCACTGGAAATGAAGATTGCAACAGAACAGAAACAGAGAGTCCTTCTGCTGAGCTTGTATTAGCTTTTTACGGTAAGTGAGCACTATTTCTCTTGAAAGCTAGCAGACAAAAAATCTCAGAGTGATAGAGAGAGAGGGACAAACCCAGAAGAACTAAACTATAATATAGAGAGAGAATGAGTGTGTGAGTATGTAGAACAGGGAGATGAGAGAGAGAGACTTGAATGTGGGACCAAAGAGTAATTTTCTTTTTTAATTTTTTGTTTTTGTATTATTATTTTTATTTATTTTATACTTTTTACCATCGTTCTGTTTTTTGGGGTCCTCTGTGCTGTTATTAAATATTACTAATCAGAATTCAGGTGCACATTGAAAATAGTAATAAAATAAAAAAAGGTTCCAGAATTGGCCAAGTTGGATCAAAAGTTTTACGAGCAGTTTATTGCATTCTTTTGGGTGGCTAATGTGTAATTGGTCAAGAGTTTGTTTGATTAAATTATTTAAGAGATTAAATTCTTCGATTGATTTTTTTTATACACATGACTTCTATCATCGAATGTTAATTATATACTTAAAAGAATAGAGTTGTCAACATTACCGTGCTGTTTTTAGTTACTGTGTTTGAGAATATAAGACAAATTACTAAAATGTTTTTTTTTTCTTTTACTCTTAAAAATGTTTTTTAATCCATATAATTACAAAATAATTGAAAGTATTCATTTTGAATTGGGCATCTTTGTCATCATTTCGTCATTAACATACTTTATAAGTCTTATGTGGTTTTTTCAACTATCAAATTAAGATTGTTTGTTTTACTTATGGTAGGTAAGCTTTTGAATGATGGTTTTGGTCCACATAATTCTGTTTTCCGATACAACTTTGGTCATATTTTTCTTCTAACTTTCTTCATAATCACAGCTATAGTTTAAGAAAACATATTTATTTGAATTATGAACATTTAAAATTTTAAGAGGAATAAAAAAAACATATATATATATATATATATATATATATATATAACTCTAATTAACAATGGTATTTATACTAGTAATTTTTTTTAAAGATATAAGTCTTGAAGCTGGTGAATTATTCACGGAACAAATATATCGGCGGTTGACGGCGTCAACTACTTATCATTTATTGTGAAATAAAAAAAAATGTTAGTATTCAAATTGTTTTGTATCTCTAGTTTACTATTTTTTTTTTTGTTAAATAAAAAACACTAATGGTTTAATAAAAGAACAAGCTGGATGAAAATAATTTATGTGCTGTCTTGCTACAGAATTTATTAATAACATTAACTATGTGGTGTTTTTGTAGAACTTATTTTAAAGCATCTAATTCATGTGAATGCTTTGTTTTAATGAATTTCCATCTGATGTCTATTATTAATAATTGATACAATCAAATAAGAAATTAAAGAAAGTTTATATATGTTAAAGACAAACAATAATGCTACAATGTTATATATATATGATATATGATAAAAAAGAGAAAGACTTTTATATCCCTAACAACTTTAGAAAAATAAATATAGATTAATATGTGATTAAAAGGGAAAAAGGTGTGATGTGAATTAATTGGTAAATTAAAACTATAATGGGTAATTAATTCTCACACTTAGAATCAATTTCGTGGAATAAAAGCTAATGAATTTAATGGTGAATGAAAAATGATTTTAATTTGTGGTGATGAATGGATAGTACATGATAAAATAAGAATGTGAGTTTAATTAATGGTGTTGATTTGAAAATGTTGATGATGTAGAGTGCATTAACATGTTTATGAAGATTTTCAACCTTAAAAGATGTCATGAATAGAAGTTAGTGAAAAATTGAAATAAGGTATGGAATCATGTGCAATGTCAGACTGCAACTAAAAGCAGGAAAGGACCATATGCAGATCATAGGACAGAGGTAAAGTGTCTTTTATTTGTGCTCAATCTTATCTGTGCAATTTTTTATTAGGAGCCTTCAAAAAGGGTTCTTCAGTTGGGGCTTCATTCAACCAACAATTTTAATGATACATAATTATTTGTTTGAATTTTATTACTCTACAATTTGAAGATGCATCAAATAGGAATGAATCTAATGTATAGACCTAATACACTGATTTGGGTTACCAAGAGCTAGTTACATCCCCTAATGAAAATGAATGGTAACAAAAATTCTTACCTAAACCTAGTTTTAGGGCTTTTGAAAAATTTTAAAAGCATGATGCATTTGAATTGCTTCTTATATTTAACTATGTTTTATTTATTTTTTAAAAAAAACTAATTTCAATTTATCAATTTTTTTTTGTTATTTGAATAGAATATTTTTATTACTTTCAAATATAAAAGCTATTGCAAGCACATCCAAAAATAATATTGCATACTAAAAAATAATTTTACCAACATTAATTGATAAAACTCAAATAAATATTAATAAAAAAATATTCATAGCTTACATCAAAAATAATTTTAACAATTTCAATTAGAAAATTATATATATATATATATATAATATATATTAACAAAATATTGAGATTTTTGAAATATTATTATGATTATTTATGGTTAATTATTTTATTATAATTAGGACATATATTTTTAGATATTTAATGGGTGTAATTTTGTCTTAATGTGCGTAATAGAGTGTTGTGATATATATCAATATTGATGGGATATGAGTTTTTTTTCGTATAACTTATTATGAAATGAAAGTTATAAATTAAAGTTTATCATAGTAAATTTGGTTGTTTGATGAATATATTGTTTTACTAGTATAAATTATTTATTAATGTTTGGTTTCACACTTAAAATGTATATATCTTAGATATAAAAATGTGTTGAAAGTTTCATATTGACTAAAAATAAATCAAATATACAATATAGAATGTAAATATCACCTTATAAATTAATTTTGCGGAATTGAATTATATTCTTAACCTAATTCGGAGGTATAACTTAGGTTTTTATTGACATTAGTAAAAAACAATCTCAAATAATATAAATTAAAAATAACATTTGATGATAATCTAAAAATTATATTTAATATAAATTGAAAAATATTGTTGATGTTTAAAAATTCCTAACCAAACTTAACTAAAAGTAATAACTTTTACCAATAAAAAAACTTATTTTAGAGAAGAAAAAATAATAACCAAAATCAATTATAATATGAAAGAAATTTTTGTTTATCTCAAGTAAAAAACTAAATATCAAGTTGATGACAACTCAAACTCAACTAAAGCGTGAAATCAAGTTTCTAATCAAAGTCAAACTTATAACAGAATATAAATGAAATAAGCATGAATTTGAAAAAGATTAAAGTACGTTAAGTTCTTACCTTTATAAATATAATTTAAATGATATAATTTGAAGTAAACAAATTATTTTATAAATTTCTAAAATTTCAAGTTTTAATAAAATTATTAATCCAATCAATACACTTTTATCACTTAATGTTTGAACTTTTCTATAAAAATAAATTACCCTTTAAAAAATTTCTATTTAAACATATTAAAAATACAAACCGTTCAAATATTGGAAAAGGAAATTCCATCTCTTAGTAAGTGTGCCTCATACATAGTTTTTATGGATAAAGGAATTATTCAAACCATCTTCACAACTCTTACATTTTATACAATCAAAAAAATATTTTATTAATAATTACTTTTAATAACTAAAACTTATTAGTTACGTACTAATTTATAAAATAAAAAGTTATTAATTATTAAAATAATTATTATTATGAATGAAATTATAATTAATTTATAAATTAATTTTTAAAATTTAACTATAAAGATTTTGTCTATCAAAAAAATTAATGATTGAACATTAATTATTAAAGTAACTGATTTCTAAATTAATTTTTAATTAATTGATAATCAATTTAACTATCAAATACAATAATAATTATTTTAATAATCAATAATTTTTTATTTTATAAATTAGTATATAAATTAATCAATATAACACTAATAATTTTTAATTATTAAAATTGATTATTAATAAAAAATTTAATAGATGACTTAAAAATTATATATTATTATTATTACGTGTTTGCAACTGTATTTATCTTTTCTGAATTTAAAATATTAAAATTTCAAATTTTAAAAAATAGAAAATGGTTCTGTATGTTTCCCCTGATCCTTTTATATCAGTGCCTCGTGATAAAGACATGTGCACAATTAATTTAAATTTTATGAAATTTATGTTGTAAGAAACAGATAGTGGAGAAAAAGAAAAAGAAAAAAAAAAGTGAAATAATTGAGTAGGCAAGAATAATATAATATGCTCCGTGGGCTTTATTCAAACAATTCCCATGCATATGCTGCTGCATTTAAACTTGCATCTTAGATTCAACCAACTTCCAATAAATTCAAAGAGCAAATAGATTCTCTACACTATATTTTTATTTTTCTTGTCAACAGAGATATTAAATAACCATGTTATCTTCTTCTTCTTATTATTATTTAAGAACAGAGAACTGGTAACAGCTAAATATGAGTGGAGAATGTAATACAAAACCCCAGAATTAAGTGAGAAAGTTTCAAAACTTAACTTTCATATTAATTTTTTTATTCTATTTAATATGAAATTTATAACATAAATAACGCCAATAATTATTAATATTTAACCACAGGAAAAGGTCCAATCTAAATACGGTTTATTAATTGCATTGGAGAGCTTTAAGGCTGGAATAAAATATTCACTCTTAAAAATATAATTAAAAAGCATTATATATTGAATATTTTCAGTTGCATAAAGACATGCTATTTTCAATATAGAAAATGCTATTTTTAATATGATAAACGTTTCCATTGTGTTATATTTTTTTATTGTAGTTCACTATTTGTTTTCGATGGTGAGGAGATAACCATATTTTCAATTATGTGTGAAATAATTAAAGGGAATTATAATGATGCATTCACAATGATGATATAAATCAGATTTTTTTTTTTGAATTATTTTCAAAATGTGAAAAATTTATATAATTGTGTTGAAATGTATTTATATAGGTATTTGTTACATTAGATGCCTACATGAATGTGTACGAGGATTTGTTTTATGTTTGAATTTTGTTATGGTCATACACAAGTTCATGCCCGTTGATACTGTGAAGAGTATGGTAAAGTCCACAAGTATTCCGTTCACAACCATAAATCAAATGTGCAATGTAAGGTATGTGTATTAAATAACAAAAGAGATACCAAAACTGAAATGCAACAATCAAATTATTTTAATGTGATATGTACATTCATTGGAATAGGTCCCAGGAGAGTTTAGGAGTTGTTAGAGATACTGTAACATCCCAGTAAATTTTACACTCTTTACCATCTATACTCTTTCTTAAAATTAATAGCACATTATCACTTAGTTTAACTTTTACATTTCCTTTATACAATTGGACCATCCATACACTTCCTCAAGATTAATAATACATCGTCACTTAGTTTAACTATTTCTCCGGGCTTTCACTGACCTTCCCCAGCTCTAGTACTACTACAATTATATGTGTCTTCATCTGCTCACGTATTATCATATGATCATTGCAAAAAAATAAAATCAAACAATTACAAAACAAGAAAGGGTAAGTTAATGTATTTATAAAAGGTGTTTAAGAAAAAAAAAATCAAATTCTAAACATAGCTAAAGTAATTCAAACTTATTATCTTAAACTCAAATCAACCCTCATGGCTCAAACAAATATTTTATCAAATGTTTTGTCTCAGTTCTGAATCAAAACTAACTCAAACGACCCAATTCAACACACATTATGGCTCTAACTAATTCATCACCACATTTATCAACCCAACAACTCAAATAATAAATCAACACATATGACTCAACCCAACTGGCTCCAAATCAATCCATAATCGTCGTATCATGTAATAACACTAACAACACATAAGTCGAGACTTTACTTCTGAAAGAGTGGTGTATTGAATAGACTCGTGAGACTTTGCACCTGTCACACTTACTTCCAAATTACCCATATTATAATCACATCCAAGATCTCAAGTTCTTCACCAAGTCATGACAGGATTAACTTCACTTGCTCCCTAAGCATGATCATCTTTCATATGATATTGTTTGCTTTACGAAGCCTCATTCGACTCTCACCACCTAGATATCTTTCTCTATGTGAGTTAGATATTGTAACATCTTGGTCGAATATTATTAATTTTTAAATAATATAAAATAAAAGGAATAATAGAGTCATATTTAATTAAATGTCTTTCCCAAAACGTGGGAAATTAAACCTGTCCTTCACAAACAAAATAATTTAAACTTCAAGTGTTTACATTTCCGAAGCTGGGAAAACAAAATTGAGTTACAAAGTAATTAAAGTAAATAATAAAATCAAATCCCTAAGCATCCCTGCTCCGGCTCTATGCCTCACCAATACCACCTACAACATAATTTGCTCCCTAAGCATGATCATATTTCATATCATACTGTCTACTTTACGAAGCCTCCTTCGAGGCTCACCACCTAGATATCTTTCTCTATATGAGTTAGATACTGTAACATCTCGATCGGATATTCCTAATTTTTAAATAATATAAAATAAAATGAATAATAAAGTCACGTTTTTTTCCGATTCCAATGTTTCGATTCCGACCCAAGTTCGTCCGGCAGCCATCGTTAGGAACAACCACCACGTTCCTGAGGTATTGTCCGCTTTGGAGCATTTTAGCTCCGTCACAATTTTGTCCTTAAAAGGCGCCTCAGAGGGTGGAAGGAGGTAGGAGTATTTAAACTTCGCTTGACCTCGACTTCTAAGTGATGTGGGACTTATTGGGTGTACCGGAACAAGCCCCCCAGTCGAGGGCAAGGGAAGTTGAAGGGGAGTTGTCGGTCCCCACGGTGGGCGCCAATGTTTCGATTCTGACCCAAGTTCGTCCGGCAGCCATCGTTAGGAACAACCACCACGTTCCCGAGGTATTGTCCGCTTTGGAGCATTTTAGCTCCGTCACGGTTTTGTCCTTAAAAGGCACCTAAGAGGGTGGAGGGAGGTAGGAGTATTTCAACTTCGCTTGATCTCGACTCCTAAGCGATGTGGGACTTATTGGGTGTACCGGAACAAGGCCCCCAGTCGAGGGCAAGGAAAGTTGAAGGGGAGTTGTCGGTCCCCACGGTGGGCGCCAATGTTCCGATTCCGACCCAAGTTCGTCCGGCAGCCATCGTTAGGAACAACCACCACGTTCCCGAGGTATTGTCCGCTTTGGAGCATTTTAGCTCCGTCACGGTTTTGTCCTTAAAAGGCGCCTCGGAGGGTGGAAGGAGGTAGGAGTATTTAAACTTCGCTTGACCTCGACTTCTAAGCGATGTGGGACTTATTGGGTGTACCAGAACAAGCCCCCCAATCGAGGGCAAAGGAAGTTGAAAGGGAGTTGTCGGTCCCCACGGTGGGCGCCAATGTTCCGATTCCTACCCAAGTTCGTCCGGTAGCCATCGTTAGGAACAACCACCACGTTCCTGAGGTATTGTCCGCTTTGGAGCATTTTAGCTCCGTCACGGTTTTGTCCTTAAAAGGCGCCTCAAAGGGTGGAGGGAGATAGGAGTATTTAAATTTCGTTTGACCTCGACTCCTAAGCGATGTGGGACTTATTGGGTGTACCGGAACAAGGCCACCAGTCGATGGCAAGGAAAGTTGAAGGGGAGTTGTCGGTCCCCACGGTGGGCGTCAATGTTCCGATTCCAATCCAAGTTCGTCCGGCAGCCATCGTTAGAAACAACCACCACGTTCCCGAGGTATTGTCCGCTTTGGAGCATTTTAGCTTCGTCACGGTTTTATCCTTAAAAGGCGCCTCAGAGGGTGGAAGGAGGTAGGAGTATTTAAACTTCGCTTGACCTCGACTTCTAAGCAATGTGGGACTTATTGGTTGTACCGGAACAAGCCCCCTAGTCGAGGGCAAGGGAAGTTGAAGGGGAGTTGTCAGGCCCCACAGTGGGCGCCAATGTTCCGATTCTGACTCAAGTTCGTCCAGCAGCCATCGTTAGGAACAACCACCACATTCCCTAGATATTGTCCGCTTTGGAGCATTTTTAGCTTCGTCACGGTTTTGTCCTTAAAAGGCGCCTCAGAGGGTGGAGGGAGGTAGGAGTATTTAAACTTCGCTTGACCTCGACTCCTAAGCGATGTGGGACTTATTGGGTGTACCGGAACACGTTTAATTAAATGTCTTTCCCAAAATGCGAGAAATTAAAATCATTCTTACTCGTCATTCATAAACAATATAATTTAAACTTTAAGTGTTTACATTTCCAAAGTTGGGAAAACAAAATTGAGTTTTCACAATTCAACACATTCATGGTTTCATATACACTCATTATTTTACCAAATAAACATTCCAAAATGAATCAAGATTCGAACATACAACCACACAATTGTGGTCATGCCTCTATTCAATTATGAAGCAATCCACTATAAACTAAGATTCAAACACACAAGCACACAATTGCAAATCAAATGCACAAACAATTCAACCAATTCATGTTTTGTGACAACTCCTATAAAGGTTTTGTGAACCCAAGTCCTCTCAACATAACCAAGTACTCTCAACCACTTGAGCTAGCACTTTTCCACATCATAAACCCAACATTAAATGCCATAAAAGTTTCCACTACCTGCATTTATTAAATATTTATTTATTTAATTATTTAAATTTCTCAGGTCTTACAAATACTAGTAGAGTCAGGATAGTCTCACTCACGGAATCACCTTTAAATACAATTTGACATACATAGAATAATAGTAATTTTCCCTTGAAAATACTACATGGACTCAAACCTTACAATATCAATCCAAACAAAGTTCACAAAATCCTATATTTTCGAACAATCATCAATTTAAATGCATTCTCACACACTAAAATATTGTATATCAATTACATATATCATTAATGGCATAAAATTCATTCTCAAACTGCTCAAAAGATCAAAACACATTAAATGATTCTTATTATATTGCAGGTCTAACATAGAGTTTCCATTCCATCATATATATTCAGTTGTAATCTATTTAGAGGCCAAAGTCCAGCCATAATCCACCCTCTCAATACCATTTCTATTGTATATTGCTACATTGATACGATCCTATCCAGGAAAGAATATGATCGTTTCTGAATTTGAATCCTCAAGAGGCACGACACGAATAAATCAGAGAAGAATGCGGAATAAGACAGAGATGGAGGACACCACAATCTAGCAGATTGATAAGTCAAGTGAAGATTCGCCACAAAGATGTTAATCTTTGATAAGAATCAGAGACCTAAGCCAAGAACAAAGAGAACCCTCTCTTTAATGAAAATCAAATTCAATATATGACTAAAAATGTCTACATCAGGTTTTAGTACCTTTATTTATAGGCACATAAGTTTAAGCAAACCTGCAAACCCTACAAGAAGGCCCAAGCCCAAAACATAAAAGCATAAACTAATTATAAAAGAAAGCTCAAAACCCAAAAACATTAAACATAACTAATTTCTAAAAGAAAACCCAAAAGTTCATCTTCAAGTTCTTCTTTATGGAATCTTGGGATAGTCCTCTATCATTCCCTCCTTGAAAAGAATTTGTCCTCAAATTCGTACCACTTAAAGATTCTTTATCATTCCCCCCTGTTTGGCGAGAATTCGACCCGAATTCTGAAAGGTCTTCCCGGGTCAAATACGCACCTTATAATGATATATTTGATGGCCCTGCCGGTATTACACATCAACCCCAATCTGTCTTTCATAGGTACCAGAATGACTAGAATAGCATAGGGACTCAAACTTTCCTGAAACGATCCTTTGTCCATAAGTTGCGCCACATGCTTCTGTATCTCTTTAGTTTCTTTTGTGTTACTCCTATAGGATAGCCTATTAGGAAGGAATGCACCCTGAATGAGATCTATATTATACTCAGTACCCTCTTTAGGAGGTAAACCATGAGGGATGCCTTTAGGAAAGACATCATCATACTTTTTGAGAAGTTGCTCCATACCTAAAGACAAATAAGCTTACACAGAAGAGAGACAAATATTGTTAGGCATAAGCAAATATAAAGGTTGTTTCTTAATCAACACTCTGTTTGTTTCTTTTTCTCTCAATAAAAGGCTTTTATCACTCCTTATTTTTTTACCTTCCTTTTTCTTGCTTTTTTTTGGAATTTTCTCTCTTCCTTCTTTTCTCTCTTGCTCTTTTCTCACTCTTATCTTAATTTGATCCTCACAAACTTCTCTAGGAGATAAAGGTGTTAGGGACACTTTTTGCCTCTTAAATAGGAAGGAATACTTATTGGTTAGACCATCATGGGTTACCTTTCTATCATATTGCCAAGGCCTCCCCAACAACAAGTGACTCATCTCCATAGGTACCACATCACATACTACCTCATCGACATATTTACCGATAGAGAAAGCAATGTTCACCTGCTTATCTACCACCAATTCTCCATCCTCACTCAACCATTGCAAAGTATAAGGACTAGGGTGCATAAATGTCACCAAACCAAGCTTTTCCACTAGCCGTTTACTAGCTACATTTGTACAACTTCCTCCATCAATGATGAGTGAACACACCTTTCCCTTAACCATACATCTAGAATGGAAAATATTTCTTCTTTGGGTCTCATCTTCCTCCTTATTCATACTACCCAACAACCGCCTAACCATCAAGATATCTCCCTCCACAGGGGGGACTTCACACTCCTTTTCCTCCTCATCACTACTGGATGAATCAGATGATTCACCCGCGGAATGCTCACTAGTGTACTCACCATTCGCCAACAACATCATAGTTCTTCTGTTGGGACAATCAACTGCAATATGTCCTCTACCCAAACATTTAAAACATTTAATTGCACTAGAACGTGAAGAATCATTATTACTAGCTTGAAAAGTTACTTTACCATTTGAGGACTCCTTCTCCTTAGATTTAGGAATGGTAGAAGTAGCTCCTCCTTCTTATATTTCTCCGTATCTCTCCATGAGGTGGATGACTTCCTATAGGCACTTCTTCTCTTGAGTTATTGTTCCACTCTGGTGGCTTGGTGAATAAGATCCTCCAAGGTCTCATAATGGTGCATTTCCACCACATCTTGAATCTCCCTATTTAATCCATTCAAGAATATAGCCATTGTAGCCATATATGTTTCTTCCACTTCAGCTTTCATCAAGGTGACCTCCATCTCTTGAACATACTCTTCAACATTCTTATTTCCCTATGTAAGTCTTTGTAATTTGTTGAAGATCTCTTTTTTATAATAAGGAGGCACAAATCTTTCCTTCATAACTACCTTTAATTGCTCCCATGTAGAAATTGGCAACCGCCTTCTTCTAGCTATGTCCATGGTGATTTGATTCCACCAATTCATAGCATAGCCTTCAAACTCCACGGAAGCCATAAGAACCTTATCATCATCCTCATAATCGTAAGAGTTGAAGATTTGGTCAAGCTTCATTTCCCATGCTAGGTAAGCTTCCGGGTCATTAGCTCCATTAAATTTAGGAATTATAATCTTCTTCCACATCTTATCTCTTCGAGGTGTGTGGTTCCCAAACTCCTCTCGTCTTTGGCCTTGTCTTGGCCTAAAATCATGCTCCTCCTCATCATTATCCCTCCTAAGCATGTGGTTCCCAAATGCCTCACGTCTTTGGCCTCGCCGTGGCCTAAAAACATGTGTCGCTTCATCATTATGAGAAGAATGGTCTGAATCATCATGTCTCCTTCTTCTTCTCTTCACTCCCTCTAATCTCATGCTCACATCTTCATTAAACTTTTGGAGCCTTTCAAACTGTTGTTGATTGTGTTGTTGCATTTGATTCATTTGTAATGTGAGCTTATCAAGTGCAACCATAAGTGTCGTAGTCTTAGGTGATAGAGGCTCACTATTCTGGGAAGAAGTCATGTCGTACAAGCAAATGTTAGCAACAATATTTTTTTTTTGGACCTTACCACTCTGCCAAGTGTTTCATTCAATTTTTCACTCGTGGATCACACTTATAGGCTTTTCTGGAATGTACTCTCATGCCTTTTACCACTCAAATTACCTTTAGGGCTTGACAAAGAACTCTAGTAACTTAAGCAAAGAGTAAACAAACAATGTGAAAAATGTTGCGAGATATAAATCTTGACTTGAGAGGACAAAGAAAATTCAAAACTTTAGACAAAACGTCAAGAAATTTTAAAGACACAAAACAAGGAAATTAAAATTAGAAAATAATAGGACTACTAAAGAGATTTAAATGAGACAACACGGACACTCTAAGAGAAAGACTGATTGCAAGTATATATCAATAAACCACAAATAAAAAGTTGTGTTGAACTCCCCCCCTTTTTTTGTGAATATATATTTGTTTCTTTTGGACTTGGTCCACAATATTATTTTTTTTGGTTTTTTTTTTTGCAGTTCAACACAAAAACAAACTAAAACAATTGATCCTTCAAACCCTCATACTCATGTAAATCAAAGTAAGTGCAATTGCAAATCCCAAACACAAAAACAACTAATTTCCACGAATCAAATGTAGAAATACACAATTTAAATAGAGAACAAAAAAGAAAAAAAATATGCCAAAAAAAAATTCAACCAAATTGGAAACAACCTTAGGGGTTTTACTTCTTATAAAGGAAACAAACAAAATTTAAACCAAAATACAAAATTGAAAAATTGTAATTTTTTTTTTGTTTCATATGACAGAAAAATAACATAGAAGAGGAAATTCAAACCAGAACCTTGCTCTAGATACCAGATGATACGATCCTATCCAGGAAAGACTATGATCGTTTCTGAATTTGAATCCTCAAGAGGCACGACACGAATAAATCAGAGAAGAATGCGAAATAAGACAGAGATGGAGGACACCACGATCTAGCAGATTGATAAGTCAAGTGAAGATTCGCCACAAAGATGTTAATCTTTGATAAGAATCAGAGGCCTAAGCCAAGAACAAAGAGAACCCTCTCTTTAATGAAAATCAAATTCAATATATGACTAAAAATGTCTACATCAGGTTTTAGTACCTTTATTTATAGGCACATAAGTTTAAGCAAACCTGCAAACCCTACAAGAAGGCCCAAGCCCAAAACATAAAAGCATAAACTAATTATAAAAGAAAGCTCAAAACCCAAAAACATTACACATAACTAATTTCTAAAAGAAAACCCAAAAGTTCATCTTCAAGTTCTTCTTTTATGAAATCTTGGGATAGTCCTCTATTATTCCCTCTTTCTTGAAAAGAATTTGTCCTCAAATTCGTACCACTTAAAGATTCTTTATCATACATGACTCAACAATCCAAAACATATTTTTTGTCTTCTTTCACAGTTCGACAAGTTTAACATTTAGACTTTTCTTGAGCAAATTATCCTCCAAACTGTTCTACATATCTCCAATCGATAAATCATAAACACAATTAAGTCTAATATTAATATTTCTGCAATTAAAATACATGTATCCTAGATTTTTATTCATTTAATTATAAACAAAAATCACACATAGATAAAATGATTAGCTTCCCTTAACCGTCTGATGATCTCCTATAATGGCTTTAGTACGTCCCATACAGTCCACAACTCAAAGGATCCTCTATTTACACCAAGAAACATCCATTTGACGATTGTATCACACCATTCAACGTATAGGACAATATAAACTCAGATTGAGCATAAAATGCTACATGCAATCAAGAGGAGTTGAATGCACACAGATTAGATTGAAGTGAGGGAAAAATTGACTACCCAAATAAAGAAATTGAAGGGGGTTTTCATAGTACTCACCAAGAAAAACACTTTTACGGTCTCCGATCTTCAAAATGGTGAAAGCTAAATCAGAAATTTTGAAGATAGGAGGAATGTTCTTAAGAGTTAGGGTTTACATAAAAGAAAAAGGGTTTTTTGAAAGGGGGTTTTCTGAAAGGTTTTATTAGGTTCTCACAGATATTGTTTAGATACACCCAAACTTTTTTAAATAATGTATTTATCATATTATTGATGAGTAATACATATAAAACTTAGATTTCCTTCACTTGAGATTATTGGCTTTACATCCATGGGGATGAATTTCTCTCTTGAGTTTGTGTCATTGAGATGCGAACACAAAAGTAATTTCAGATAGACTATTGAAAGATAAAGAAGGATGTTTTGATGAAGTAGTAGATGGACTCTTGAAATGGGGATTGGATAGAGCCACAATAATTTTTTATTTTTTAAGTTGTTAAAGACACATGTGAACTTTAGAATGATAACAACATAATATTTTATAATGGTCGCTACAACTCTTTGACCACGTCTAACTTTCTTTTTAAAAATATATTAGAGTGTTCCACTAATAAAAAAATTGATTACAAATATAGTTCATATACTTATATTTTGTTTGATTTCATATTGCTTGTGATTTTCATTTATTTTCATATTAATTAATTAAAAAAGATTCCCTAACATTCTTAGAATCTCTTGTTTTCTTATTTATAGAATGTGTGATGGACATTTTTGTGATGTTAAATACAATTTCAAAGCAAATTCATTCTTACAAAAAATATATTAACTTCAAATACACAATTTAAATTTGTACAGATGTATTATTCTATCATCTAACACAAGACAAGAACTCTTAAAAGTTTTTGATGTGTATAATTATAGTTGTACTAAACAAAATACATGTTACATGGCTTCTAATTAACTCAAAGATTAATTAAAATACTTATTTATTATAACCAAAACTCTCTACTAGAGATAGCTAAGTGTATATAAACAAATATTAGACCACTTGAATCTTAACATTTAGCAGTTGATTTGCTTTCGCAAGTTTTGGCCACTAATAGTTAATGAATGCAATTGCAATTTGTGTTTCTCTAATTGTATAGCATTTTTTTATGTTGCTCTTACGTTGACAAGAATTTTAAAGCAAAATGTAAATGTTAGTGCACTTGAGAGAGGTTTGAGAGTAAGTGATGGATGCCTGGGGAAATGTTATGGATTTCCCTTGTTTGATGTATTTAAAATAATGTAACCATTTTTGAAGTTGTGTGTTCACTATGACTTGTATTTTTTTAATATGTGAAAGACATATGACTAACTTCACACATAAAAAAATGTTAAGGCATGAACCATAATAAGGTGGTGCACTTAGTGAAAACAAGTAACAAATTGATGTTGATTATGACTTTAGTATGTAAAGTCGAGGCTACCCAATGGAAAAGAAGTTATTTCAAAGTAGTGTAAAGGACTTGTGTAATTATTTGGATGCAAAGAAAAACATGATAACATTTCAGCATAATGAAATTAAAGTCTCATTTCAAAGGAGTTTTCATGTTATGGGTTATACCTTATAAACATCATCTTGTACAAAAAATTATAGAGTTTTTCTATTAAAATAAACATCAAGCTATATTGCTAAAAGGTATGATCAAGTTGGGTAGGTTAGATTTGATAGTCAACATTGTGGTTACACACTTAGATATACTCATGTTCTTTCATGTGTTTGTAAATTAGTCAACCATGGTCTCTAAAGATAAACCCAACTATAAATGCCCGACAACTAACTTAAAAATGAAAACAGAATTAAAACGCGTCTTGTCGCCTACCGACCATTCACCCAACGAGCCACGTCGCCTAGCCACAAGTACAATTCTCAAAAACTAAATAAAAGGTTTACCCAGCAAATGGTGTTTTGGCCAACAAACTTACAACTTGAAAATTTTGCTAAAGGTAAGCTATAAGCTATGATCTTGATCTTTCAAGGATATTCAACTTCTTGTATCATCATGAGTCTTGAAGATATTTGTTCTTCTATTCGTTGACTCCTTGATCTTGTCATGGACCCTTTGAGTTGTCATGGTTCCTTTTCAAGGTCTTCATGTATGGGTTTCAGGGATAGTCCTCTATCATACCTTTGAAGCGAAGTTGTCCCTAATTTTGTACCTACATCAAATGAAGATAAGTTGTTGATATTGAAACTAGAACACATCCTATGATCTTCAGGTAAATCAATAATGTAGGTATTATCGTTGATCTTAAGAACTTGAAAAGGTCTGTCTCCTCTAGGCAGAAGTTTAGATATTCTTTTGGAAGGAAATATTTCCTTCCTTAAGTGTATCCACACTTAATCGCTAGATGCAAACGTGATCTTCTTTCTTCCTTGGTTAACTTTAGTAGCTAAATTTTCCATCTTCCTTTTTATGTAATCCTTTACATCGTTATGTAAATTCTTGACAAAAGTAGTTTTGGCAAAACCATCCTTGTTAGTCATAACATCAGTATTAGGTAAAGGTAACAAATCTAAAGGAGTTAAAACATTAAAACCATATACTACCTCAAAAAGAGTCATTTGAGTAGTAGAATGAGTTACCCTATTGTAAGCAAAGTCAACATGGGGTAGTCATTCCTCCCAAGTTTTCAATTTCTTGTTCACAAAACATCTAAGAAGTTGAGACAAAGTTCTATTTACCACTTCAATTTGTCCATCCTTTTGAAGATGACAAGTTATAGAGAAAGGGAGTTTTGTACCTAACTTACCCCACAACACTTTCTAAAAATGGCTAACAAATTTGACGTGTCTATTTGACACAATCTTTCTCGGAATGCCATGTAATCTTACCTTTCTTGAAGAACAAATTGACTATATTATCAATATCCTCACTCTTGTGAGAAGGAATGAAGTGAGTCACCTTTGAAAACTTGTCAACTACAACAAAAACAAAATATTTTGCTCCTTTGGATCTTGAAGGACTTAAAACAAAATCCATTGATATGTCAGCCCATGGAATATTAGGAACATGTAATGGCATAAATATTCCATAATGTTAAGATTTAAATTTGTCATGCTTACAAGTGAGACATTTATCATAAAAAAGTTTGCACATCACGTTTCATGTGAGGCCAAAAGAAATGATCATGCAACATATATAATGTCTTTTAGACTCCAAAATGTCCTATTACCCCCTTCATGAGATTCCTTAACAAATAATTCTCTCATGGAACTTTTTGGTAAACATAATTTATGTTCTTTGAAAAGAAAACTAGTGTGTCCATAAAAATATTTAAAAGCACCATTTTCACATTCCTTATAAATATTTCAAAAGTCATTGTCATCAACATACAATTCCTTTATCAGTTCAAACTCAAGCATTTTAGTTTCAACCATGGATAATAATGTATGTCTCCAAGATAATGTTTATGTTTAACAGCATAAGGAAATTGTTTAATAGATTCCATCCACTTGGCATGCTTTTGTTAAGTTTACCTTAACTTTTAATGTATTTAAGGGATTCATGATCACCATGAATTACAAATTCCTTAGGTAACAGATAATGTTGCCAAGTATGCAAAGCTCTCATTAGGATATATAACTCTTTATCATAATTAGAATAATGTCTTGCTCCCCCTTTTTGAAAGAAAAACTTATTAAAAATAGAATGCAACTAAATCTCGAACCTAAATTTGTAATAATTACACAATATATTCACAAGCAACATGATAAGAGTGTGAAGACTAAGAAGAGAAAATACTACACAATGAGTTGTACCGATTAAGATCAAATTCATCCTACATCCAGTCTTAGTTGTTCAACCTTAGAATAATTGTATTTGACTATCTTTATAAGTGGGTAATACTCCAAAAAAGATGACATTGTCTGTAATGTACAAATTCACCTTGATAATGTAAGCACCTATATCTTTATTTGAACATCATAACATTGATCCATAATAAGGATCTTCCAACTTTCTAGGAGGGTGGTTTCCACACTTTTGTCGACAAAGGCATGTCAACAAGATCCCCTATGCTTGGGGGATAAACATGGTGTAATGTTCTTATTTCTTTTTCTTTTGGTAATGTAAACATATGTTAGTGGAGGAGGAACGATATATGAACAATGTCCCCCCTTTGATTCCCTTTGGAGTTGTTTTAGGATTTTTCCCTAAGATATTCCTTATTTGTCATATTTTTCTCATATCTAAGCATTATCACGTTTGAGGGCATCCATTTTTCCAACACTTCCTTTATTAAATTTGTCAAACTCTTTTTGTAGCCCAACCAACAATGTTATTTTACTCAAGTGATTCTCTTAGACTTATTACTTTAGTGAGTGTGGTCGTTCATTGTTTACCATTATATATACCAATCTAATGGTCTTACTTATGCTTTGATATCTTCTCTTTCTGGTTGAGATGTCTTTTTCTATGGAGCTTAAATGTGTCAATCCTTGATTGGATCAACGTGTGAGTGTTCCTATGAAGACATTTTAACACTCAAGTTAGATAAAGCATATGTGAGACACTAAATAGGTAATTAATAAACAATGTATACATTGGGATCTTCACATATTTATAATATTTTGATGAACTTTTTATTTTTATGGATCTTATTTGAAAGTTTAAGTTATCTTAATACGCAATTAACATATACTCATTTGATTACTCACTTAAACATATTTTAATACAATATCAAGATCTTAAGCACAACACTAGTTGAGATTTTCTCATAAATTCATACAATATACATACCATCAAAATAAATGTTCAAAACAAATGTAGATGTATAGACCTACCTAACTAAACATAGCTAATTTTAAATAAACTTGAATATCGATTTTAGAACTTATCTGAATTAAATTATCAAATCCCTCTAAAAATGATAAATATAAATATTATTTTTACTATGATAGTTCTTAAAAATAATTATTCAAATTTTGATAATTTTTTTAGATGAATAAGATATGAAAAGAAAAAAAAAATTGGAGGAGCAAAGGTGTAAAATTGAGAACAAATGTCCCTCGCTCGAGAGATTGAACTTCACTCTAGAGATGAAGGATTCTAGAAGGCGTTGAACAACCACTACAATACTTAAGTGAGGAGAAACTCACTCAAATGGACACCAAGTCATACACCTCTAAAGTCAACCTCCAAAGTCAACCCAAGGTTAATACATCAAGTCCTTGCTTGAACTAATTCATTGAAGTAAGAACCTCTACCAAGTGGCCACTATCTATCTGCTCAAGCAAGGAGCAATTGTCGGAAACATAATAATTAGGATGTCATTTTTTTTTTTGGGAGAGTAATTGAGTCTTAGAAAAAATATATTCTCTAGTAAAATTATTATTAACCATTGTACATGGTAACTCTATACCGAAAGGATATTAAAGTAAGAAAGAGACAGCTAGAGAAATAGCTTTTGTTACTTTAGTGATTTTTATTTGTATATAAGTTATCATGTCTCACAATTTTGGAAATGAATTATCATCTTTTCTTGATTATTAATGAGTAAAATTTATTATTATATTTTACTTTGATGTTGGTAACTTTACTTGCTTTTAATGTTCATACTTATGTGTTGAATATATAATTCATCTTAAAATTCTAAAAAAATAATAATATGAAAAGTGATATCTAGAATGAGGTTTGATTAAAATAATTTCAATATATTAACTTGCTAAAAATAGATTTTAATATATCGATTTGTTGTATTCTTAATGCATGAATTATGAGAGGATTCCATAATTTATAATTTCAAATCCTAAAGAGAAATTTGGAAAGTGATTATTAAGATTAGACTTGATTAAATTTTCTTGATGTAACAAAGTTGTTGGAATAAATCTTGATTATCAATTGCTTACAACATAATGCAAAACATATCTATTCAATACTTGAGAAGTCAATGTTTTATAACTCAGACTTTGTAGACAAGAAATTGTTATAAAGAAATATGAAAATCACGTTATAAGAATGCTCATTGAAAACTGAACACATAAATAATTAATATTGAGATATTTTCAATCCTATATTTATATATTATGTAGTTACATTAGTTTATTTAGTTCTTGCTTCATACACTAATTTATAAATACTTCAAAAACACACATAATATTTAATTAGTGGTTTAGGATTGATAGAAATTAACCAATACTTTTTCCCATGCTCAACACCAAGTAACTTTACTAATACTTCAAAGGTTGTTGTTGCAAAGATCAATGTGTGTGGAAGAGGATTCACTTTAGAACTTCTTCTTGGTAAATTTTTCTATACTGTAATAGATAAATTTTATAAAACTTATGATTATAGATAAATCGTGCTAAGTAATGATTTCATTACAAATAAATCATGTTACAAGAACATGGATTTCATTTAATGAAACTAAAGTCTTGTCGAAGAAGCACGACTTAGTGTTGGGAGCAAAGTTGTCTTACATTAAAATGACTTTGTTTAATATTAACCCGTTTAGATTTTCCTTTTCATTCAGATTAAAGACATGTCACAATGACACACTTCAGTTGAGGTGGCTTTGTGTTGAAATCGTGTTCAAGTACGACAATTTCATGCCAAAGTTATGTGTGTAATCCTACGACAATTTCATGACAAAGTTATGTCTGTAATCCCTAACATGACTTCTTTGTTATTTGATTTCAACCGAAGTCATGTGCCTCTAGCATGACTTTTTTTCACATTGTTTTACATAGATATGGCAAATAAACCCGTCCCCGTGGGTATTGTCCGAACACGTCCCCGTTTGGACGGAGAATCCTCGCATTGGCTGGATATGAATATGGGTATGTGGATGGGTATGGGTATGGGGATGTACATATCCCCGCCATAATACCCGTCTCCGCCATATCTCCATTCTCGTTTAAATTATTAAAATATTCACAATTAATTAAGTAACCCTATATATATATATATATATATATATATATATATATATATTCTATTTTTATTTCTTTTAATTATTTGGTTTGTCATGAAACTCATTCGCATCTCCAATATATTTTTTATCTTATCATAACCTTTATATAATTATGTTAAAATGATGTATGTTAATTAAAAAAAAAATTATGCCTCACATTTGAATATTTCTATTGTTTTTTAATATTTTTATTTATTATATATTTTTCTTTCACATGAGAATGTTTATACTCTCAATTTAAAGTAATATAACAAAAATTACTTATTATTATTAATTTTTGTTTAATTTGAAGAACTCTTTTGTTTCATTAAAATAATTTTTGTTATTTTTCAACCATTGAGTATATATGTTGATATTTGAAAAGTTTTCTTAGTTCTCTAAGAT